>OBVJ01000741.1_pt1 | contig 10517 bp, 8 predicted proteins | sample 1495071 | NCBI WGS metagenome assembly OBVJ01 (sample SAMEA2579985, study PRJEB22360) | human gut metagenome | reverse complement strand
CTGCTAGTTTACCGGTGGGTATGCTTGAAAAGAAGCTGCCAGTATTCAGAAAGATTTCTGATAGAGGTCAATTGTAACGTTGACACCGCCATATACAAATGGAAGCCAACACGCCGAACAGAATGGAAAATCATCGTAAGAAGTCCAAACAAAAAGTATATGTACTGACAACGGGCATAACCGCTGTCTGGGAGGTGATGCAGAAGAATACGGAGGAAAGGAGGTATGTGCATCATGAGAAAAACAACAGAGTATAAGGCTGAGAACCGTCTGACGGTAGATATTGAAGGATTAATGGCAATGTTATCCTGCGGAGAAGTAACTGCAAAGAAAATTGCAGATTATGCAGAAGCAAGAGTGATTATTGGAAGACGTGTTCTTTATAACGTGGATAAGATAAAAAAATATCTTGATGCAATGGCAGTGTAATGAAAGATGAGAAGATAAAATACAACAACTTTCCTTCGGAATGAAAAGTAAAAAAGGGAAAATATTCCTGTAAAACAGGCAAATAAAAATTAGCATTTGGCAGGAATTTACCCTTGGAAATCATAAAATATTATGTTAATCTGTGAACAGATATCAGACAGTAAATGACTGATACCGACAGGACAAAAATCATTCCGAATAACGAAAAATGAAGTGAAAGGAATGATTGATATGGCAAGAAAAGATAATAAAGGCAGAAATTTAAAAACAGGTGAATACCAGCGCCCGGATGGACGTTATGAGTATCGCTACAAGGATGAAATTACCGGAAAGCGTAATTCGGTTTATGCAGCTGATCTGGCGAGTCTGCGAGAAATGGAAAAGAAGATCAATAAGGATATGGATGATCTGCTTATTACAGATGCATCAGTCAAGAAGCTGACCGTAAATACGTTGTTTGAGCGATACATGGCAACAAAGAATATCAAGGAAAGAACGAAAAAGAATTATATCCGTATGTGGGACTACCGGATACGAAATACTTTGGGAAACATTCGTGTTGTGGATTTTAAGACATCTCACGTAAGGACGTTCTTTTCCTCATTGTCAGATGAAGGACTGGCACACAGCACGATCAAAGGTCTTTATGGTTTATTGAATCCCAGTTTTGAACTGGCAGTGGAAGACGGGATTATCCGCAAGAATCCGGTAACTGGAACACTTGGAGATTATGGGGCTCCGGCAAAGGAGAAAGAAGCACTGACACTGGAACAGCAGGAAAAACTTCTGAAGTTTGTGGAACAGAGTAATGTGTATAAGCCTCATCTTCCAATGATGCAGGTTATGCTTGGGGCTTGCCTGAGAGTGAGTGAGACCATCGGCTTAACCTGATCAGATGTGGATATGAAGAATCTGGAGATCCATGTAGGTGGACAGCTTGTGTATTATGAAGGTGATGAAGGATATTGTTTCCATGATTCAGAAACCAAAACGGATGCAGGAATCAGAGATATTCCTATGACACAGATGGTATATGACGCGTTCCGTAAACAGAGAGAGCTGAACCTGATGCTTGGTTTACAGAGTAATGTGGAGATCGGTGGACGTAGTGGATTCATCTTCAATACAAAGCATGGACGTCCGATCATGCCGGCGGGAGTGAACAGCTTTCTGAAAAATATTGTCAATGCCTATAATAAGAAAGAAACCAAACTGGCAGAAGAAGAGAAGCGAGAGCCGGAGCTGATGCCTCCTATTTCATCGCATACCCTTCGTCATACGGGATGTACCAGATTGGGTGAAAACAACGTCAATCCAAAGGTCATGCAATATGTGATGGGACATTCAGATGCACAGATTACAATGAATGTCTACAATCATATTGCAGAGAAGTCTCACGTGGAAAACGAGATGTCTAAAATGAATCTGCCGGAAACCATACCTGCTGTGGTATAAACCAGAAGTCGTTGTCGTAAAATGTGGTAAGAAAATCAGACGAATATATTTTTTCAAGAATTTGTCGTAAAAATGTGGTCAAATCAAGAAAATCGAGTGCGAAAGCAAGTGAAAAATCCCTGTGAAGCCCGTAAAATCAAGGCTTCACAAAATCTTCACAAAATAATTAGCACTCACCTCTTGACGTGGCTAATAATGAATGCTATATTACGTGTAGAACAATGAAACAAGTAGTGAGGAGGAGTTGCTATGAATATAAATAAATTTACACAGAATTCAATGCAGGCAGTGCAGAATTGTGAAAAGATTGCGTATGATTATGGCAATCAGGAGCTTGCGCAGGAGCATTTATTATATGCGCTGGTTACGCAGGATGACAGTCTGATCTTAAAATTATTGGAAAAGATGAGCATTCAGGGACCTCTGTTTATTAACAGAGTAGAAGAGCTTTTGAATAAGCGTCCGAAAGTACAGGGCGGGCAGGTGTTTGTCGGTCAGGATCTGAACAATGCACTGATCCATGCAGAGGATGAAGCAAAGCAGATGGGCGATGAGTATGTGTCTGTAGAGCATATTTTCCTTTCTTTACTGAAATATGCAAGCAGAGATTTAAAGCCGTTATTTCGTGAGTTTGGAATCAGCCGGGAAGGTTTTCTGCATGCACTTTCTACTGTGCGTGGAAACCAGAGAGTGACCAGTGACAATCCGGAAGCAACGTATGATACGTTAAACAAATATGGACAGGATCTGGTGGAGCGGGCAAGAGATCAGAAGCTGGATCCGGTCATTGGACGTGACGAAGAGATTCGAAATGTGATCCGGATCCTGTCGCGTAAGACAAAGAACAATCCGGTCCTGATCGGAGAGCCTGGTGTCGGTAAACCGGCAGCCGTAGAAGGGCTGGCACAGCGGATCGTCAGCGGAGATGTTCCTGAGGGACTGAAAGATAAGACGATTTTTGCATTGGATATGGGAGCTCTGGTTGCAGGAGCAAAATACAGAGGAGAATTTGAAGAGCGTCTGAAAGCCGTTCTGGAAGAAGTGAAGAACAGTGACGGCAAGATCATTCTGTTTATTGATGAATTGCATACCATTGTGGGAGCAGGTAAGACAGATGGTGCCATGGATGCGGGAAATATGTTAAAGCCAATGCTGGCAAGAGGCGAGCTGCACTGTATCGGTGCGACGACACTGGATGAGTATCGTCAGTATATTGAGAAAGATGCGGCTCTGGAGAGACGTTTCCAGCCGGTCATGGTGGAAGAGCCGAGTGTGGAAGATGCGATTTCTATTTTAAGAGGACTCAAAGAGCGTTATGAAGTCTTCCACGGAGTGAAGATCACAGACAGTGCGCTTGTGGCAGCAGCAACCTTGTCGAATCGATATATTTCTGACCGTTTCCTGCCGGATAAGGCCATTGATCTGGTGGATGAAGCCTGTGCGCTGATCAAGACAGAGCTGGATTCCATGCCGACAGAGCTGGATGAGCTGAGACGCCGTGTGATGCAGCTGGAGATTGAAGAAGAGGCACTGAAAAAGGAAGAGGACCGTTTGAGCAGAGAGCGTCTGGAACATCTGCAGGAAGAGCTGGCAGGACTAAAAGAAGAATATGCAGGTAAGAAAGTACAGTGGGAGAATGAAAAGACATCTGTAGAGCGGGTACAGAAGGTCCGGGAAGAGATCGAGCAGGTCAATAAAGAGATCCAGAAAGCGCAGCGGGAATACGATCTGAACAAAGCGGCGGAATTGCAGTACGGAAGACTTCCGCAGCTGCAGAAACAGCTGGAGGAAGAGGAAGAAAAGGTAAAGGCAAAAGATCTTTCTCTGGTGCATGAGGCTGTGACAGATGAGGAGATTGCAAGAATCATTTCCCGGTGGACAGGAATTCCGGTGGCAAAACTCAACGAGAGTGAGAGAAGCAAGACGCTGCATCTGGGAGACGAGCTACACCGAAGAGTCATCGGACAGGACGAAGGAGTGGAGCTGGTAACAGAAGCGATTATCCGTTCCAAAGCAGGAATCAAAGATCCGACCAAACCGATTGGTTCTTTCTTATTCCTGGGACCTACCGGAGTTGGAAAGACAGAACTTGCCAAGGCACTTGCTCAGAGTCTGTTTGACGATGAGAATAACATGGTCCGCATTGATATGAGTGAATACATGGAGAAGTATTCCGTGTCCAGACTGATCGGAGCGCCTCCGGGATATGTCGGATATGACGAAGGCGGACAGCTCACAGAGGCAGTCAGAAGAAAACCGTATTCTGTTGTATTATTTGATGAGATCGAGAAAGCCCATCCGGATGTATTCAATGTCCTGCTTCAGGTGCTGGATGACGGAAGGATTACGGATTCACAGGGCAGAACCGTAGACTTTAAGAATACGATCCTGATCATGACTTCCAATATCGGGGCGAATTATCTTCTGGAAGGAATCCGGGAAGACGGCACGATCGAAGAATCAAATCAGAATCTGGTCATGAATGACTTAAGAGCACATTTCAGACCGGAATTTTTGAACCGGCTGGATGAAATAATTATGTTTAAACCATTGACGAAATCGAATATTCATGCCATCATTGATTTGTTAGTAAAAGATGTCAACAAGCGTCTGGTAGACAAAGAACTCTCCATTGAGCTGACGGATGCTGCGAAGAATTTCGTAGTGGAAGGCGGATATGATCCGATGTACGGAGCAAGACCGCTGAAGAGATATCTCCAGAAGAATGTGGAGACGCTGGCAGCAAAACTGATCCTTGCAGGAAATGTGGGCAGAGGAGATCGGATTGAGATTGATGTTGTTGACGGAAAATTAGAGGCAAAAGTGAAAGGACAGATCGTCGCATGACACCCGTTATTTTCCATATAGATGTCAACTCGGCTTATTTAAGCTGGACTGCAGTCGAACAATTAAAAAATGGTGCCGGAACAGATTTGCGTATGATCCCGTCGATCATCGGCGGAGATCAGAAATCCCGTCATGGGGTTGTTCTCGCAAAGTCAATTCCGGCAAAAAGATATGGCATCCGCACAGGGGAACCTGTTGCGAATGCCTTTCGTAAGTGTCCGAATCTGGTGATGGAACCGCCGGATCATAAGATGTACCGGGAAAAAAGCCGGATGCTGATGGACTATCTTCGGACATTTACGAAAGAAATCGAACAGGTCAGTGTGGATGAGTGCTATGTGGATATGACACAGGCGATGGAAGGTTTCTGTTCCCCGGTTGATGCGGCTATGTTGATCAAGAACGGAGTTCGGGAGAAGTTCGGTTTTACGGTCAATGTGGGAATTTCTTCGAATAAGCTGCTGGCAAAGATGGCTTCGGATTTTGAAAAGCCCGACAAGGTACATACCTTGTTTCCGGAAGAAATCCGTGTAAAAATGTGGCCTCTTCCGATTGGAGAACTGTATATGGCAGGGCATTCCAGTGTGGAGATCCTGAAAAAGCTGGAAATTCTGACGATTGGAGATCTGGCACAGGCAGATCCCAGACTGATCACGCTGCATTTGAAGAGCCATGGACAGATGCTCTGGGAGTTTGCAAACGGAATCGATCATTCCAGTGTACAGTCACAGCAGGCAGAAGCAAAAGGGGTTGGAAATTCTACGACATTGTCAAAGGATGCAGAAACACTGGAAGAAATCCGTCCGGTCTTTGCACATCTGGCAGCGAGTGTTGGTGAAAGGCTGAAAAAAGCCGGTCAGAAAGCATCCATGGTCAGTATGGAAATCAAATATTATGATTTCCGAAAGATTTCGCATCAGAAACAGCTGATGCGGCCGACATCGGATCAGAATGTTCTTTACGAGAGTGCCTGTGAACTGTTTGAAGAAGTATGGACAGGTGAACCGGTCCGCCTGCTTGGAATCCGGACGGCAAAACTGGTGGATGAAAAAGAGCCTATGCAGCTATCTATTTTTGATATTGAGATCCCCAAGCCTTTGGATGAGAAGCATCAGAAATTAAAAGATGCGATGGAGAAGCTGGATGCCCGTTTTGGAAAAGGGACTGTCATTAAGGCAAGTCTGATGAAAAAAGAACCGGATACAAAAGAGAAAGACGAAAAGAGAAGATAAATGAGACGAAATTATAATCTGGAGATCATACGGATGATTTCCTGCATTTTTGTGATTGTGATCCATGTGACCAATTATTTTTGTAGGGCATATGGAGAAATTACACAGAGTGAGTATTTGTTTGCACTTTTACTGGATACACTGGCGAGAGTAAGTGTTCCCTGTTTTTTTATGATCTCCGGAGCATTGCTTCTGGGAAGAGAAGAACCGTTGAAAAAACACGGGGAGAGACTGCTTCGTTTTTTGATCGCACTGGTAGTATGGAGTGTAGTGTACTATATCTGGAATCGTGCTTTTATGAAGACAGAATATGATCTGAAAGAGATTCTGTATGTACCGACAGAACCTCATTTGTGGTATCTTTATGCGATGATCCCAATTTATATGGTATTGCCGTTTTTTCAGGTCATGTGCAAAGGAATGAGCGGAAAACTGGAGAGAGCTCTGCTTGTTGTCTGCAGCGCTTCCGTAGTCTTTAACTATGTGGTTTCCCTGCAAAATGGGGAAGCGTATTATGATTTGCCGCTGATCGGAGACAAGGTGTATATGCTTTATATTTTTATCGGGTATTTTATTTATAAGTACCGGAGATATATCCGAATCAGTCAGAAATGGGCAGCTGCAATTTTTATCGGCTGTATGACCGGCGTGTTTGCTCTGACAGTCTTTATCACACAGCGGTCAGGGGAGCATTATGAACGGGTTCTGGAATACGGATGTCCGCTCATCGTACTTGCAGGCGCTGCATTTTTTATGATTCTTATTCGCTGGCAGGACTGTGAGATCCGTCTGAAAGAAAGGACAAGAAGACTTCTTGATATCGGTTGCGGATGTTCGTTTGGGATCTATCTGATCCACATTCTTTTTCTGGATGGATATAAAAAATATGCAGAACCGGCTGCTGTATCTGCGTGGATTGCAGTGCCGGTCCTGATTGCCGGAATCGGAGGTCTATCCTTTCTGTGTATTACGCTTCTTCGAAGAAGCCGTATCGGACGGGCGATTACGTAATACAAGGTATGTGATGCCGCATCCTGTCAGGATTCCGATGCTGTCTACAAATACATCTGTAATCTGGGGAGACCTGCCGGGAATAAAGGACTGGTGGAATTCGTCCCCGGATGCGGAGATGACACAGAATAAAAATAGAGCCAAAAGCAGTTTTTTTCCACGAAGACCATAGGTATAAAGCGGCAGGGCAGCCAGCAGAGTCAGGATCAGGTATTCCGTGGCGTGGGCTGCTTTGCGCAGAGGATATTCGATTTTTTCGGTATAATGTTCGATTGTCTCTTCCGCCAAGTCCTGATGAAAGAGGGTATCACAGACAGTGACGATCTGCCTGCTTACTTTTTGGCTCAATCCACCGGAAGTTGTTCCGTTCTGATTGGAAAATCCAAAGATGGTACAGAGCATGACAATGACCGGAAGAATGGTCAGAGGTTTTAAAATAGATTTCCATCGTTCTTGTTTCATATCTGAAAACTCCTTTGTATTCAAACTGATACTAATTGTAACATTGCGGATGAGATGTGGCAATGTTTTATCTGCCGGAAAGCCAAACCTTACAAAAACGTAAGACAACAGTTGTGATTTGTAATGTGAATCAATGGAACAAGCTTCTGTGTTCCAGTTATAATAAACGAGAAGTAAGAAAACGGGAGAAATGAAAGGAAGGAATGACGATGACATTACTGGAAGTAAAGAATCTGAAAAAAATATATACCACACGATTTGGAGGAAATCAGGTACAGGCGCTTTCCAATGTGAACTTTTCGGTGGAGGAGAAAGAATATGTAGCGATCATGGGAGAGTCCGGATCCGGAAAGACAACACTTTTAAATATTCTGGCAGCGCTGGATAAACCAACATCCGGGAAGGTGTACCTGAAAGGAAGAGATCTGGGAGAGATCCGCAATAAAGAAATGGCAGCATTTCGCCGGCAGAATCTGGGATTTGTATTTCAGGATTTCAATCTTCTGGATACATTTTCTCTGGAGGACAATATCTATCTTCCGATGGTACTTTCCGGCAAAAAGTATCCGGAGATGAGTCAGAAACTCAAACCAATTGCACAGCAGCTTGGAATCACTCAACTTTTGAAGAAGTTTCCATATGAAGTATCCGGCGGTCAGAAACAAAGGGCGGCAGTGGCAAGAGCGCTGATCACGCAGCCCAAGCTGATCCTTGCAGATGAGCCGACAGGAGCGTTGGATTCGCGGGCTGCAGATGAACTGCTTCGCTTGTTTAAGGAGATCAATCAGCAGGGACAGACCATCCTGATGGTGACGCACAGTGTGAAGGCAGCGAGTACGGCAAACAGAGTTCTGTTCATCAAGGACGGAGAAGTGTTCCATCAGTTGTACCGCGGCAATATGAGCAATGAAGAATTGTATGAAAAAATATCCGCAACACTGACTGCGCTGACAACGGGAGGTGAGGACAATGCGTAATGTATTGTATCCAAAGCTGGCTGCGACCAACATTAAGAAAAACGGAAAGACGTATTTTCCGTATCTTCTGACCTGCATTTTGACTGTCATGATGTTTTATGATCTCTTGTTAGTCTCCACCAATTCGGCGCTGGATACCATGCCCGGTGCATCCCAGCTGCGTCTGATCCTGAATTTTGCAGTTACGATCACAGGTGGTTTTTCGGCAATCTTTCTCTTTTATACGAACAGTTTTCTGGTTCGTCAGAGAAAAAAAGAGATGGGATTGTATCAGGTGCTTGGAATGGATAAGACGAACCTGACAAAGATGATGGTCTGGGAGAGCATCTATACTGCGGGCGCAGGTATCCTTGGAGGAATCCTGGCAGGAATCGTATTCGGACGCCTCATCTTTCTGGTACTCCTGAAATTGATCCGGTTTGATGTTGCATTTCAGTTTTCTGTGGAACCGGAGGCTATTTTGATCAGTGCCGGTCTATTTGGAGCTATCTTTCTTGTGATTCTGATCTGGAACATTTTCCAGGTGCAGAGAGTCAATCCGGTGGAACTTCTGCAGGGAGGGAAAAAAGGAGAAAAAGAACCAAAAGCAAACTGGCTGATCGCAGTGATCGGAATTCTTTTGTTGGGAAGCGGATATTATATTGCACAGACGACAGAGTCACCGCTTAGTGCGATCACAAAATTTTTTATTGCAGTAATTCTGGTTATTTTCGGAACCTACGCTCTGTTTACAGCGGGAAGTGTAGCGCTGTTAAAATTATTGAAGAAAAATAAAGCCTATTATTATAAGACAAAACATTTTGTTTCAGTGTCAGGTCTGATCTATCGAATGAAACAAAATGCAGTAGGACTGGCAAATATCTGTATTATGAGTACCATTGTACTGGTATTGATTTCTGCGACAGCATCCTTGTATATCGGGCAGGAAAATATAATGAATACACGTTTTAAGACTGAATTTTCCGCAACATCTGATGAAACAACTCCGGAAAATATACAAGCGATGGAGCGGATCGTGCAGGAAGAGACGCAAAGCCGGGGGCTGGAGATTATTTATGAACAAAAATACCGGTATGTGCCGCTGAGCGCCATGAAATATGACAATCAGCTCAAGTTTGATACGGATTCAGGAAGTGGATATGATGCAGATGCGATGCGAGGCTTGTATGTGATTCCATTGGCAGATTATAATGCCCTGGAAGGAACCGATATTTCACTTGCTCCGGATGAAGTGCTGACCTATTTCCCGGATGAAGAGTTTGACAGCGGAGAAATCGTGTTAGGTAAAGAGAATTATCATGTAAAAGAAAACTTGAAGGAATCCAATCTGCAGAAAAAGAAAGAGGCAGATGTGACAAAGAATATTTATCTGGTAATGGCGGATGATGCAGCTGTAGAGCATGTGATACAGCTCTATGGTCCGACCAAAATTCCGATCACGATGCAGTATCTGTTGAATTTTGATATGAAGGGAAATGACACTGCAAAAAGTGAAGCTCTGGAATCCATGAAAGCGCGGATGGAGACAAGCGGCGAGGTGCAGTCATGCTATGTAGAATACAGAGAAGCTTATGCACAGGAATTTTATGGCGTTTACGGCGGATTTTTCTTCCTTGGAATTTTTGTAGGATTCTTGTTCCTGATGGCGACGGTCCTGATCATTTATTACAAACAGATTTCTGAAGGCTATGATGACAAAGACCGGTATCAGATTATGCAGAAAGTAGGAATGAGTAAGAAAGAAGTCAAAGGATCGATTCACAGCCAGATTTTGACAGTATTCTTTGTTCCGCTTCTTATGGCGATCCTGCATGTGACAGTGGCATTTAAACCGATTACAAAGCTCCTTCTTGTGTTTAATCTGTCAGATACACATTTATCCATGATGTGCACAATTGGAGTATCAGCAGTCTTTGCAGTATTCTATGTGATAGTCTTTGCAATCACGTCAAGAGAATATTATAAGATCGTAAAATAAAAAAGAACAAGTTGCTGTAAATCCGTTATGTATGGATTTTACAGTAGCTTGTTCTTTTTGGTCAATCGTGCTATAATGCAGAAAAGCATAAAATTCTGGTTTTCTAAGCGGAACGATACCGCATCT
>OBVJ01000740.1_pt1 | contig 10524 bp, 7 predicted proteins | sample 1495071 | NCBI WGS metagenome assembly OBVJ01 (sample SAMEA2579985, study PRJEB22360) | human gut metagenome | reverse complement strand
CCTTGCTCGGCCAGATGCTTGGTGTCGTACTGTTCACAGCACCACCAGAACCAGCGGAGAAGTTGATGGATTGCAACGCCATCAAGTCTTGTGCACCACCATCGCGAAGGATGTTGCGCATCGTATAGAAGCTAACGAGCAATTTTTGCGCGTCTTTATCCATTTTAGACAAGCGAGCTGATAATTGTGCCGCTGTTAGCGTCTTTACTTCGCTTTCATCAGCGGCTACCGCCTTTGGGTCGCTACCATCCCCACCACCTTGAGCCGGTGTGCCAGATTCAGCGCCTTTTAGCATTTGCTTATTCTCTTCACTAATTTGATTTAAGTTTTGGATTTTCTTATCTAGAACCTCTGTTTTTTGTTGTAACAATTTCAGTTGTTCTGATTGCAATTGCGTTTGTTGCCGTAATTGTACCACCTCAGCTTGGCGCACGATGCCCCAAATGCCGAGTACCACTGCTGCGATGATTAGGATAGAGCCAACAATAGCTGCTATCTTCGCCTGCTTTGTGGTTAACGTCAATATGCAGTTGTCACCATTTCTTTCAACTTTGTTTGAAATGAATGCCGGTAAATTCAATATAACCCTTCCTTATTTTGAAACGATGGCGCTCGTCAACGCTTCCTCATTGGTACGTTCGCCCAACGCTTCGTTCAAACTTTCTAATTCTTCTTGTGAAAGACTAACAAGACTTTTACCTTTCACAATTGGTTTACTAAAAATACGGGATTCGCTACGACCGTAAATACTGGAGATACAGATACCGTTATTGTTGCCATCAAGTAATGTAAGTGCAAAAGACAAATCATTACCGATATTTTCAAAGGCATTATATTTGACAAAGCCAATTTTTTGTATCGTATTGCTTTGAATATTGCGGATCGCCGCTTGTTCGGTCATCATAGTCTCAAGACCCTTAGCAGCATCGCGAATTTCGCTAACCTCTACAGATAATTTACGTTCTAGGCTCGCACCATTGTCCCCTTGCATAAAGAAATCGTATTTCTTTTTAAGGCTCCCTAAGCGAATGTGCAAGATTACACAATATACTAACAATGCTATTACAAGGACGATGGTCGCCATGCCAATCCACGGTTGAATCGATTCGAACATGTATATTCCTTCCTATACAACCATTCAAACTCCAACACTTAATTATACCATTCTTATTGTGAAAGTTAAATGACTGTATACAATTTAATTTAATATGTGTAATTAAAGATTAATTATACCTACCCTTTTATTTCGTCAATAAATGGGCTTATCGCTCGTTCTAGTATACCATGTAGAGCCGCTATGAGTACACCGTAATTTACGATTGGTGTGCCTTGTACAACGGCACATTCAATGCGTCGTAACACCTCGCGACGTGTGAGCATACAAGCACCACAATGAATGATTAAATCATACTGGGATACATCTTTTGGGAAGGCGCCCCCACTAGTAAATTCTAGCTGTAAATCTGTATGTCCTTGCTTCTTAAGAAGATTAGGAATCTTTACAGTACCAATATCATCGCATTGGCGTCGATGTGTACACCCTTCACTGATAAGCACCTTAGAACCTGCTTTTAAATTCTTAATCGCCTCTACACCAGCTACTAAATCTTGTAATTTACCCTTAAAACGGGCCATCAAAATAGAGAATGATGTCAACGGAATTGTATCAGGTGTCAATTCATCAACGCGATCAAAAGCTTGCGAGTCACAGATAACCATCTTTGGTGGATATTTAAGAGAATTAATCATAGCAGGCAATTCTTCTGTTTGGCACACTAGCGCTAAACCTTTATAGTCCAATATTTCACGAATAGTTTGAACTTGTGGCAAAATGAGACGGCCCTTTGGCGCTGCGCTATCAATAGGACATACGAGGATGATTGTATCCCCCTCTTCTACTAAGCCTTGTAATAGAGTTTGATCACCTTCTACATCAAGTGGTGTTAACCCACCCAAGAGATCAAGTAATTCTAAACGTTTAGCTTTAGATGTAAAATCAGCAGAACCAATGACAGTAGCTAATTCAGATAATCCCTTATGAGTTTCTACATAAGTAGATACATCTGTTTTATTTTCTATGTTGTTTTCTTTATCATTTTCTTGGTCAATTTCTGCATTGATTTCATTTATAAATAATGCAATAGGCACATTGTTTTGTTTTAATAGGCCTAACCAATGCATATCATCAGCAGTTGGTTCTTCATCAGCACGAAGCACATAAACAGCGAGATTAATCTTTTTCACAACCTCTTCTGTTTTCTCCATCCGCAATGTACCTAATTCAGTTGTATCGTCTATACCTGCTGTATCGGTAATTACTACAGGTCCTAATGGCAAAATCTCCATGGATTTGCTCACTGGGTCTGTCGTTGTTCCTGCCACCTCAGATACAAGGGATACAGGCTGATCTGTTAACATATTAATCAATGTAGACTTACCAGCGTTACAACGACCAAAAAAGCCTATATGCACACGGTTTGCTTTAGGTGTTTGTTCCATAGTCTATCCTTGTTACTTAACGTTTATATTTATTACAAAATATAGTTAATCATCTTACAACATGTATTAGTACGTATTAGTACGTATTAGTATGTATTATGATGTATTATAATGTATTATGTTCTACTAAGTTATCTTACAATATTATTATAACTCAATAAAATACCTTATATACAGTAAAAGCGCAGTCCGTAGACTACGCTTTTACCGTGGATTGTAAATTGTATTTACATTATACAGAATTGTTATCAGTTTGTCATTACTAAATTCACATAATTCGATTCGAATTTAAGTATATCAATTATACTCTAAATTCTACTGTTTCAGTATCGTCTGTATCATCTTGACCATCCATAAAAGCAATGAGACGTTCTAATTCTGCTTCAGAGGAGAAGGCAATTTCAATCTTACCTTGAACCTTTTTACCAGCACGGAATTTAATATTTACAGGAGATCCTAAGCTTAGTTTTAAACGGTCCATAAGAGCACGTACCTCTGCAGTACTTTGCGGCTTAGCAGCCTTTGCTTTAGGTGTCTTATTTTGCATAGACTTCACAAGAGCCTCTGCTTGACGAGCACTTAACTCGCCCTCTTTAATACGTTCAGCAGCTTCAATTTGTTGCGCTGCACTACGCAATGCCAACAATGGACGCGCTTGACCCACTGTTAAGTCACCTTCGATGAGATCTTTTTGTACAGAATCACATAGTTTTAACAAACGAACCATATTTGCAATATAAGAACGACTGCGACCTAGTCGAGCAGAAATCATTTCTTGAGTTTGTTTATACGTATCCATTAAACCTTGGTATGCCAAAGCTTCTTCAATTGGATCCAAGCCTTCACGTTGTAGATTTTCAACGAGGGCCACTTCTGTCATCTCTTCTGTATTATATTTCTTTACAATAACTGGTACAATCTCAAGACCTGCAATGATAGCAGCACGGTAACGACGTTCACCAGCTACGATTTGGTATTTATTCTTTTGTTTACGTACTACAATTGGTTGAAAAATACCAAGATTTTTAATAGATTCAGCTAATGTTGCCAAACTATCTTCATCAAAACTTTTACGAGGTTGATCTGCATTAGGAACTAACTCGGAGATTGGTAGTTCGTGAATCTCCTTTTCAGGCAATACAGACTCTACCGTATCCACCTTCATTAAATTTCCAAGGCCCTTCCCCAAGCCGGATGATTTACTTTTCTTACTTTTTACTTCTCTAGGCATAACTAACCTCTCTCACCTTACATATGCGACTATATATCAATTTGTAACACTCAATTATTTAATAGCCAAGGTATTAGTCTAGTCATTTTAACTATTTAACTAAACAACAAGCTATCTATTTAACTAAACAATTAGCTATCTATTGAACTATTGAACTATTTATTTATCTTTTGAAGCTTTAATCACTTCTTTAGCTAGTTTAGTATATACGTCCGCCCCTTTAGATTTTGGATCATATACGATAATAGGTTCACCATAACTTGGAGCTTCGCTAAGACGTACATTACGTGGAATAATAGTCTTATATACTTTATTGCCAAAGAATTTTTTAACTTCATCAGCAACTTGAATAGATAAATTTGTACGGCCGTCAAACATTGTTAATAACACACCTTCAATTTCAAGGTCTTTATTAGATGTTTGTTGCACAATAGTAATTGTTTTCACTAGCTGACTAACCCCTTCTAATGCGTAGAACTCGCTTTGAATCGGAATTAACACGCTATCTGCCGCTGTAAAGGCATTTAATGTTAGCAAACCAAGGGATGGCGGACAGTCAATAATGATAAAATCATATTCGTCACGTACGGGTGCCAATGCTTTTTTCAACATTGTTTCACGTGAAACAACTGAAACGAGTTCCACTTCTGCACCAGCTAATTGAATTGTTGCAGGCGCTACAAATAGCTTTTTAAGCATTGTAGGCTGAACAATATCAGCAATAGGTTCACCATCGATTAGAACATCGTGTACACAGAGTTCTAAATCATCTTTTTCAATGCCTAAACCAGAGCTAGCATTACCTTGTGGATCTAAATCAACAAGCAATACTTTCTTACCAGCATCAGCCAAACAAGCGCTCAAATTCACGGATGTTGTTGTTTTACCAACACCGCCTTTTTGATTAGTAATAGCTATAACTTTGCCCACTTAATTCACCTCACATGTTCGTTCAAAATATTTCTTTTTAATTATAACATAAAACAACGATAATTACGGTAATTACAAATCAAATTCCAGAAAAATATCTATATTTTTTCACTAACTACATTAATTTAATAATACATATATTTATATATTAGCAAATAATATGATTAGATCTTATTTTAAAACTATATTTTGTATTTCTCAAAAGCTTCTATAAGAATTCTAATTGTTTCACGTGAAACAATTCACCTTTACTTTTTCATAACAAAATTTTGATTTAAAACATATACGTAAATGTTTCACGTGAAACATTTATAATTAATAAAAACAAATACTAAAATTTACTCCCTTAACATATAGTTTTAATACTAAAAAATTTATAGTAAAAAAATCACTTTGGTATATAAACATATACCAATCATCCAAATTTACACAAAATTTTTTTCATTCAAAATTTATCTAAAAACAATTAATTAGGAATCAAAATTAGGCCAATGAAAATTGTTCAGTCAGAAAATATAAATCATTTAGAAAAACAATATATTACAAATTATCATTAAGATTACAATTGATAATCAAACATCAGTACTAAAAATAAAATTTAATATCTTGATCAAAATTTATAGATAAAATTATTAGATTGTTTCACGTGAAACAATTAAATATAAAACTATAATAATATTAGGTATCCTAACAGTCTAAAACATCTATACAATTACCAATGATAACTTTTAAGATTAAAATGTAATTTGATATAGCTTCAAGTTATATCAACATACAACTAAATTATATGAGAATATAGGTCCTATATGCTTTGACAGGCATTATCGATATCTATATACTATTAATTAGATAGTAATTATATTTATAGACATAAAATCAGAAAATTTTAAGTTTCAACTGATCTATATACAATATACTAAAGATTAAGTACACGCTCTACGGATACGCAGAGCTTTTTATTTTGAAGAGGAGGCGTTTCCATGCCCATTTATAACGGAATGCTTCCTGCCATCGATAAAGCAGAAGTAAAACGATACGCAGGACTTCGTCACGCTGAGGATTTCCCACAAAATTACGTTGACGAAGCATGTAAGGAAATCCAGTTATTAGCTACACCTAAAGGTGTATACCAAGAATACGATTATGATCCGGAAACTAAAACAATTTTGAGTAATCCACCACTTAAAATTGAAGGTTCTATCATTGAAAAACACTTAGAAAAATCTACAAAAGTCTATGTACTAGGCGTAACAGTAGGGGAAGATGTAGAAATTCGTAGTGAACAATTGTTTAAACAAGGCAATTATACTGTAGGCTTATTACTTGACGCAGCTGCAACTACAGCAGTAGAGCAGGTAGCGGATCAAGTAAACGAAGTAATCAATACAATCGCTAAGAAACAAGGTTATAAACCAACATGGCGCTTTAGCCCTGGTTATGGCAACTGGCCATTAGAGATTCAACCTCAATTAGCTAATATTATTAAAACAGAGCTAATCGGCTTACAAGTTACGGAGAACTATTTATTATTCCCACGTAAATCTGTAACGGCGATTATCGGTTTAATGCCAGCAAATGAAGACCTTAAAACAAAACGAGGCTGTACTTCTTGTTCACAACAAGACTGCGCATCTCGTAAATTACCTGAAAAAGCAACTACTAACGACCAAAATAAGGCAGAGGAAGATAGTAGTAAAACTACTGCTGATGTATCAGGTATCGCTATGAAAGGCCAACCAACAGAATAATGTTTCACGTGAAACAGTTCGAATTTTAGGATGTTAAAGGAAGATGTTTATGTATATTTTTGATGGTGCTATGGGCACAATGCTGCAAGCTGCAGGCTTAGAAGAGGGCTATTGTCCAGAGCTATTTAATGTAGAGAGACCAGAAGTTGTAAAGAATATTCACGCACAATACTTACAACATGGTAGTGATGTCATTACTACCAACACATTCGGTGCATGTGGTCTAAAATTAGAAGATTACGATTTACAAGATCGAGTAAGAGAAATTAATATTGCAGCCGTAAAGGTAGCGAAAGAAGCTATTGCAGAGATTAAGCCATCTGCGCGTGTAGCTGGTTCTATGGGTCCTACAGGCCGTTTCTTACAGCCATTAGGAAACATGAGCTTTGATGATATTTATGATACATACCGCGAACAAGCAGATGCATTAATCGAAGGTGGTGCTGATTTCATTATCATCGAAACTATTATCGACGTACAAGAAATGCGTGCCGCATTATTAGCATCCCTTGACGCTCGTGAAGCAGCAGGGAAGACAAAAGAAGATGTACAAATCATCTGTCAGTTTTCTTTCAGTGAAGACGGACGTACTATTACAGGTACTCCGCCTGCAGTAGCAACTGCTATCGTGGAAGCTATTGGTGCTGATATCATCGGTATTAACTGTTCTCTTGGACCTGAACAAATTACACCGCTTATCGAAGAGATTGCCAGTGTTACTAATTTGCCAATCAGTTGCCAACCAAATGCAGGTATGCCTCAACTGATTAATAAACAAACTGTATTCCCACTTACAGCAGAGGAGATGGGCCCATTGATGCTCGATATCGTTGATGCAGGGGCCAGCTATGTAGGCGGCTGCTGCGGTACAACACCAGCTCATATCCAATCTATTTCCGACGCTGTAAAAGCACATACACCTAAAGAACGTGCTCATATTGAACCTAAAACAATCATTACAAGCCGTACTAGATTGTTAGAATTAGGTCACAATACAAAACCACTTATCATTGGTGAACGTATCAATCCTACAGGCCGTAAAATTCTTGCTCAAGAGTTACGTGATGGCTCTTTCATCCGCGTAAAACGCGATGCTTTAGACCAAGTAGAAGCGGGTGCAGACATCCTCGACGTAAACATGGGTGTAGCTGGTATGGACCAAACTCCATTGATGGAACGTGCTATCTTTGAATTATCCATGCTCGTTGAAACTCCATTGTCTATCGACACATTGGATCCAGCAGCTATGGAAGTAGCGCTTAAAAACTACCCAGGCCGCGCCCTAATCAACTCCGTAAATGGGGAAGAGGAGTCCATCACTCACGTTATGCCATTGGCTAAACGCTATGGTGCAGCATTACTTTGCTTGCCATTATCTAGTGGTGACCTTCCTGAAAAAGCAGAGGACCGCGTTGCTTTAGCTGAAAGCATCGTAAATCGTGCCTATGGCTATGGGCTTCAACCACACGACTTATTACTTGACCCATTGGTATTAACACTTGCTAGTGGTGAAGATAGTGCACGTCAAACATTGCGTACATTACAGTTATATAAAGAGAAATTTGGCTTCCCAACAGTAATGGGCTTATCCAATATTTCCTTCGGTATGCCTCAACGTCCTTACTTGAACGGCCAATTCTTAACAATGGCTCTAGCATGTGGTTTAACAACACCGATTATGAACCCATTAAATTATCCAGCTAAAAAAGCGTTCGTATCTAGTACAACACTATTAGGCTGGGACCCAGGTTCTGCTCAGTTCATTAAAGAATACGGCTACGAAGACGAATCAAGCGCTCCTGGTAACTCCGCTCCAAAAGGTCCAGAGAAAAAATCCTTCGACAGCAATGATCCATTAGCGAATATCCGCACTTGTGTAGAACAAGGCGAAAAAGAAGCCATCGTCGAGCTTGTTAAAAAAGCCTTAGCTGACGGCATGGACCCATTGGATATTACGAAAAAAGGCTTATCTGAAGCAATGAATGTAGTAGGGGATAAATTCGGTTCTGGTAAATTATTCTTGCCACAAGTAATGCTTGCTGCTGAAACAATGCAGGCTGCTTTCAACACCATTAAAGAAATCATCCCTGCTAGTGAAAGCTTAGATAAAGGTACAGTCGTAGTAGCAACCGTTAAAGGCGACATCCACGATTTAGGTAAAAATATCGTAGCAGCTTTACTCGAAAACAATGGTTACAAAATCGTTGACCTTGGCAAAGACGTTGATCCAGAAGTCATCGTTCAAGCTATTAAGGACAACAAAGCCGCTCTCGTTGGTATCTGTTCCTTGATGACTACAACAATGCCTCAAATCGACAATACTATCGCTGCTATCCGCGCTGCAGGCCTTAAAACTAAGGTCATGGTTGGTGGTGCCGTAGTATCTCAAGACTACGCAGACCAAGCGGGCGCAGACATCTATGCTAAAGACGGTATCGCTGCCGTTAACCACGCAAATGATTACTTTGAGACATTAGAAAAATAATTTCTGATTTACATGATACAAAACAAGGTGAAAGCTCATCTTAAAAACTTATTTTGATGGTGAAAAACACTTAAAAGACTAAACAAGATAAGCTTTCACCTTATGTATAGATCAAGAGGTACATGATGACATTAAGAGAGAAACATCAACAAGGGAAATTCACTATCACTGTTGAATTAGACCCACCAAAGAGCAGTTCTGCTCAAAAGGTATTTGACCAAGCAGCGCGTTTGAAAGGGAAAGTAGATGCTATTAACATCGCTGACAGCCCTATGTCTAAGATGCGTATGAGCCCAATTTCCTTGTCCTATTTGTTACAACATAACGAAGGCATTGAAACTATCTTCCACCTTACATGCCGTGACCGTAACATCATAGGCTTACAATCCGAATTACTAGGCGCTGCAGCACTGGGCGTAAATAACATCTTAACCCTTACTGGCGACAAACCAGATAATGGAGACCACCCATTTGCACAATCCGTATTCGAAGTAGACTGCATGGGCTTACTAAATATCGCTAAAACTTTGAATTCTGGCAAAGACTTAGCAGGTAATGACTTAGACGAGCCTACAAACTTCTACATCGGTGCTACTGGTAACCCTGGTGCACCAGACTTAGAAATTGAACGTCAAAAATTGGCTGCTAAAATTAAAAACGGTGCACACTTCGTGCAAACACAACCAATTTACGATTTAGAACAAGCAAAACGTTACATAGACAAAATGTCCGAATTTGATGTGCCTATCATGCTTGGTTTAATTCCGCTTAAAAGCTTCAAAATGGCTACATATTTACACGAAAAAGTGCCTGGGATCAACCTTACACAAGAAATCCTAGACCGCGTAGAAAAGGGCGGTAAAGAAGCGGGTACAGAAATCGCTATTGAAACCTTGGAACAAATCAAAAAAATCGCTGCAGGCGTACATATTATGCCTTTAAACGATATCGATACAACATTACATATCATTGACCACGTATAAGTCATTATAAGATTAACATAGAATACCTTTCCCACGGCCTCCATAGTGAGCTAAGTCGACCTTAGGGAAGGAGAAAGAGGATGCAAATTTATGATTTGCATCCTCTTGTTATTTATATAGGACAGTATTTGTTTATATTGTGCTTACAAGCAACTATATTACCCTTTAAAGATTACACTAGCGGTTTGTCTTTAATATCTTTTGGTTTGCGTGGGTATTGTTTTGGTGTTTTACCTGTTTTCTTGATGTACAGGATAGCTCGTTTATCATCTAAGGTTGGCAGCGTAACGGTTCGTACTTCTTCAAGCTTAGCTTTTAGTGTACTGAGCGCTTTATGGGATTCTCCCACTTCTTCTTCGTAGATAGCGCCTTTTAAAGCCACCACGTAGCCACCTTCTTTTACATAGGGCACAGTCCATTCCAAGAGAATAGGTAAACGTGCCACTGCACGGCTCGTAGCAATATCGAAGCTTTCACGGTAATCTTGATGACTAAGATCCTCGGCACGGCCATGTAAGGTGGTACAATTCGTCAAATTTAGCTCATCCATAATAGATTCTAGGAAGGTAAGACGTTTTTTCAAAGAATCAAAGAGCGTAACCTTAAGGCTACGGTCATAGATTGCCAACGGAATACCAGGGAAACCAG
>OBVJ01000733.1_pt1 | contig 10597 bp, 9 predicted proteins | sample 1495071 | NCBI WGS metagenome assembly OBVJ01 (sample SAMEA2579985, study PRJEB22360) | human gut metagenome | reverse complement strand
TTAATTCGTTCATTAAATCATAAATATCACGTTTCGCGCCGATATCGATACCGCGCGTCGGTTCGTCCATGATGATAATGGATGGCTTTTTACCAACCCATTTTGCGATAACTACCTTTTGTTGGTTACCACCGGATAGGGACGATGCCGGTTCGTGAATAGATTGTGTTTTAACGCCTAGTTTTTTAGACAATTCGTCAGCAAAGGAATTGAGCTTGCCGCTATCTAGTATATGAGATGGGCAAATTTCGCTAAGGTTCGGCAATGTAATATTGGAACCGATGGAGAAGTCGAGGATCAAGCCTTCGCTCTTTCTATTTTCTGTGATAAAAGCAATGCCAGCTTTGATGGCATCTTCTGGTTTTTTACAGTTGAGAACGGAGTCGTTCACTGTTACGGTACCACCATTGTGTTTATCTACACCGAAGATGGCGCGCATGATTTCTGTACGGCCAGCGCCCATAAGGCCTGCTACGCCAAGGATTTCGCCTTTACGCAAGGAGAAGGAAATGTCGTTGTCGAAACCTTCAGGCTTGAGGTTATCCACGCTCATCACTACCTCGCCTGGTGTTGTGGTGCGAGCAGGGTAGAACTCGTCGATTGAACGGCCTACCATGTGGCGTACCACTTCGTCTACAGAAATCTCAGAGGTTGGTTTTGTAATGATGGTGTGACCATCACGCATAACCGTAATCGTATCGCATTCGCTGAATACCTCTTCCATACGGTGAGAGATATATACGATTGCCACGCCGCGTGCTTTCATTTTGCGCATCATGTTGAACAATGTCGCCGTTTCACGCTCTGTGAGGGCTGCTGTCGGTTCGTCCATGATGACAACCTTTGCATCTAACATTAAGATACGGAGGATTTCTGTCATCTGTTGGTGACCGACGGAGCAAAGGCCTGCTTCCGTTGTGAGCGGCAATTCGATGCCTAGTTCGCGGCACGTATTTTCTGCCTCAGTGAGCATCGCTTTTTTATCGAGCATACCGAATTTATTGCGCTTCGGTCTCATTAAATATAGATTTTCTAACAATGTTAGATTTGGCCAAATGTTGAGCTCTTGGTGTATGAACGCCACACCGTTTAGCTCGGCCTCTCTCGGGTTCGGGAAGGTCCGCTCTACGCCGTCGATGGTGATTTTACCAGCATCTGCCTTGTGAATGCCCGTAAGGATATTCATAAGGGTGGACTTGCCGGCGCCGTTTTCGCCCATCAAGGCGTGAACCTCGCCCTCCTTGAGGGTAATACTTACATCGCGCAGTACTTGGTTCGTACCAAATGCCTTTGCAATGCCTGACATAACAATTTCCATAACTACTCCTATATGATTGGTGAAAGTATCTCTTAATCTATTGCTCTAGGGACGATCGCTGAAAATACAATCGGCGCGCAAGATAATGTTGGCATACGGAGATGCTTCACCAGTTCTAATAATGCATTTGCATTGTTTTGTTGCTTCTTTGAAAGCTTCATGGCTCGTTTCAATCCATTCATATTGATTGGATGGGAAGGTAGACTCCAAGAAGTCATAAGCTTCAGGATTATGTTCCTTAATTTCCTGTGCCACATGAACCGCTTCGGATTTCATATGCTTAGCGATGATGGATACCACTTGCTCGAAGCTTGGTACACCAAAATCTAAGGCTAAATCAATCTTTTGAACCCCTTCAGGTACTGGCAATCCGCAGTCGGAGATACAAATCGTATCTGTGTGACCTAAATCGGCAAGCACCTTAGCGATATGACTATTTAAAATGCCGTGTCGTTGCATGGATAACTCCTTTTTCTATTCAATATGCTAACTCTTTGCCAAGAATGCAGCGACCTCGTCCTTCGTAGGCATGCCACCTTGGGCGCCCAAGCGTTGGATGGAGAGGGCCGCAGCTGCATTACCGTAGTGCAACGCATCGGCTAAGCTTTTACCGTTAACGATAGCTGTTGCAAAGGCCCCGTTGAAGGTATCGCCTGCGCCGGTTGTATCTACTGGTTCGACCTTGAAGCCTGATACGGTGCGGATTTCACCGTTGTTGGCGTAGCCTACACCTTTACTGCCAAGGGTAACAATGATTTTATTTTCGTTTGCCAATAATGTTTTCTCTGTAGATTGGTTAGGGTAGAGGGCAGATAATTCATGCTCGTTTGGCGTGATGTACGTAGCCAATTCTAACCATTCAGAATTGAGATCAGCCGCTGGAGCTGGATTTAAGAGAACTTTTACATTAGCCTCGTGACAACGACGAACGATGTATTCGATGGTTGGAATAGGAATTTCATTTTGTACCATTACGAGATCTGCTTGCTCGATAGCAGACCAAGCATTATCTACTACAGATTGATCCACCTTAGCATTAGCACCTGCAATAACGATAATGCTGTTATCCCCTTCGGCCAATGTAATGTGGGCTGTACCAGTTGTGGTATCTGGAACGGTAATGATGTAGTCTGTATTGATATGATTTTCCTTTAGGTTATCCATAATCATTTGGCCGTATGCATCTTCGCCGATACAACCAACCATAGTAACCTCTGCACCGAGACGAGCAGCAGCAACTGCTTGGTTGGCACCTTTACCGCCGTGAGCGATGTACAACTCGTTGCCCATAATTGTTTCGCCTGCCGCCGGACGTTTATCGGCGAGGACTACAATATCCATGTTGCAACTGCCTATAACAACAATGCGATTCATAATAACTCCTTAATCAGCCTCATCCCTAAGTGGGACTAAAAATGGATATCGTTAATTTTTATACATGAATTTCACGATATTTTATGCAGAGAAATGTATATATAAATGGTATCGATAACCGCATAGGCGTTTACTTTCACATATCTATTAGTATAACTTAATCATTTATTAGTATAGCCTAAATACGGAAGTTTATCTATATAAATAACTATAAAATATAGGCATAAGAAAAGGTATATTCAAAATCTATGTTACATGAGTAAAAATGTACCGATTAGATTTTGGATATACCTTATTATTTAAGAATTAATATAGTTATATATTAGTGAAAGCTTGGTTTGTCGTAGTGTGTGCCTGGTTCGCCAATACCGATGCTTGCGCGGTGGAATGGAGTTTCATCATCTACATGCAAAATGTCGAAGATGGCTTTTACTACAGCTTCCCGTGTAACTTGGGCATCGTTAAATTGAACGCCTTCAGGGATGAGCTCATAATTTGTATTTTCTGGATCATTGTAGAGCCATGTGAGGCGCAAGATTGTGTAGTTTAAATTGGATTCGCGTAACACATTGCGTGCTTGGCGTTCGCCTTGTACATAGCTAATAGGTAAGTTGTCGAAGGTCCATTTTTCAAGTGCTGCTGGGAATTCACCAGAGAGACCAGCCATGGAAAGGCCGATAACGCGGCGTACATTTTTGCGGCTCAATGCTTTCACGATGGATGCCATATCACTGCCAGACTCCATAGCGCCTACAAATACGATCTCTGCATTTGTTACAGCTTGTTCTAATTTAGCAGGGTTTTGGAAGGAACCCTCGATGACAGTAACGCGCTCATGTTCTAAGATTTCTGGATGTAAACGAGTAGATAATTGGCGACCATATAATGTAAGGTGCATATCTGTATATGTTAATAATGTAGCAGTCAACTTTTGTGCAATTTGGCCAGCGGCCCCTAAAATTGTAATATATTTGTACATATAGACCTCCTATGTCCTAGGCATAAGTATTTATATGCATTATATCACAACTATATGACGAGAAAGTGAGAATAGAAATTTAATTATGATAGTAAAAGTTAGTTTTCTAAGCTGTAATATATTATTAGATGTGGTATAATACAAAACAAGAAGAGCCAATTAACGTTCTGGAATGCGTTAGGCTCATCTCCTGGGAAATAAGAAAATGAGAAATGGCCTAACGTCCAATTTGGGGTGTTAGGTCATTCTTATTTTACAATAAGAATGACTAATGTTGCGAACGCAATCATTAAAATAATATAGATTTAGGTCTAAAGACAATAAAGTGGAATAATAAAATTACGTTTGATTATATTGTATTAAATATAGATTGATTTTTAAATTGTTATAGATACTGGAGGAGCTTATGGAATACAAAGATTATGAATTATTAAAAAAACGAGAGCTTTTAGATGTACTGATAGGTGATTCGTCTTGTGGAACCTTTTCGTCTAGTAATAAAGATGCTTTAGCTATTAAGTTACCATATTTGTCAGGTCCAAAAATCTGTGATTTGGCATCTGACATGGGTATTACGGGTATTAGTTACGAATATAGCGGCGGATTAAGTCGTTGGATGTATATGGAATTACTTATAGATGAATGTATAAAAACAAACAAAATATCAGAATTATTGTTACGATTATTGGATAAAGGTCTATTTATAACTCAGAATCAAACTTTAGATATAACAGATCGAGATGCAATGTATGATAAATATCTTGATGGTGTAATTGGATTTATAAATAGTATTCTTGATTTAAGCCCTATAAGGATTGTTAGAACATCTAATAACTATCTTATTCAAAATAAAAATCCATGTGTCGAAACTACTATACCCACTATTAGTCAAATTGATTCAGCGTATATACTTGATGTTGCTCAAAAGGCAAAAAATGATATAACTGAGAAAAACTTTGATAGTGCGATTACTAAATCTAGGACTATTTTGGAAGAGGTTTTTTGTTATGTAATAGAACAGAAAGGTGAAAAGCCAAATGATAGTGGTGATATCATGAGATTGTTTAAGCAAGTAAAACAATTATATGATATGCATGAAAATAGTAGTTCGAATAATAGCTTTCAAAATTATTGGGTGGATTGAATGCTATTGTTGGGGCAGTTGCAGAAATCCGAAATTGTGCTAGTGATGCCCACGGGGTAGGTAATGAGCGAATATTTTTAGAAGAGTACCATGTTCGACTTGTTGTAAATTCTAGTATGAGTATGGCAGAATTTATTTTAGAGTTAGCCACTAATACTTTAGAATCTATGAATGAAGGTTGCTAAAGGACTATAGCTTGATTATTAAGGACTTGTTTTTAGTATGCAAAACCTCTCTAAGAATGTTAGAATAGACAGTATATATTTTATTGTAGAAAAGAGGCTATTATGGAACGGATTCAAGATCTTGTGTACACGCATGTGCAGGGTGGCCAGTTTAGATGGGTCACTGTCAGCACATTGATGCTCGCATTGGGCACGATATTGCATTTGGTGAGCCCTAGTGTGGCTGGGGTAACGCCGAACTGGACGATTGCTACGTACTGCGTAGCTATTTTATTGACTCGTCCTAGTTTGAGTCAAACGTTGGGGATTGGCCTTGTGGCGGCCCTCATCAATGTTTTGACATCTAAGTCAGCATTCCCTTACGGCAACTTGTTGTCTGAACCAGGTGGTGCTTTGACAGCAGCTCTCGTGACGCGCGCTATGTTGTCCGTGAAGTTCCGTAAAATTGGTGGCTTTGATTTGACGCCAATCCTATCTGGTTTCTTAGCGACTGTTGTATCTGGCGGTATCTTCGTTACCATCTTGTGGAAAGTATTGGGCTTACCAGACAATGTATATATGTATGGTATGTGGCCTATGGTTCTTATCGTAGGCGCTTTGAACGGTGCCATTACGCCAATCTTGTATATTCCGGCGCAACGTCTATTCTCCAAACGCGGAATGTTGCCAAGTACAGATCAATTGACATCTGACCATAGTCATATGACGATCTTGCCTGAACGCCAAGCTAAGATCTCCATTGAACACGTAAATTACTACCATCCAAAGGCGACTACACCATCTCTTGAAAATATCAATCTCGACGTACATGATGGGGACTTCCTCGTTGTGACTGGGCCTGCCGGTTGTGGTAAAAGTACCCTTTGCATGGCCATGGTAGGGGCTGTACCTAAATTCTACGGCGGTCGCCTTGAAGGCATGGTGTTCGTAGATGGTAAAGCGACTACGCAAATGGAAATTCCAGAGCTAGCGAACCATATCGGTGTTGTTCTCGCTGATTACGATACACAACTCGTAACGATGACAGTTCGTGAAGAAGTGGCCTTTGCCATGGAAAACCGCGGTTATGACCGTGGCACAATTAAAGCTCGTTCTGAAGAGGTGTTTGCACAAGTTGGTCTTATCGGCTTAGAAGATCGAAAAATTACTAGTCTATCCGGTGGTCAACGCCAACGTTTGGCGATTGCTTCCGTATTGGCTACGAACCCAACTGTTCTTGTTCTTGATGAACCAACGAGCTCCCTCGACCCAGATGGGACTGCCGAATTATATCGCCTCGTAGGTGATTTGAATAAGAAACACGGTATTACCGTTGTCGTTATCGACCATGACTTACACGCTGTATTGCCGTATGCAAACCGCATGGCTCTCATGGTGGATGGCTCTATTGCATGTGATGACGATGTACCAACTACGCTTCGTTACATGTACGAACACAATATTCACGTAGATGCGTTGCCATCCGTGTTCACCACGTATATGGAACTTGAACAAGCGGGGTTCCACAGCGATGAGCCTTGGCTTAGCATCGAGTCTGCTATCAAGGGCTTGCACCAAATTGAAATGGCTCACGCCATCCAAACTGAGGTGCATGGTGAAAGCAACTCTAGAGTGAATCAATCTAAAACAGTAGAAAATTCTACTAATCAATCTAATACAGTAGTTAATAAACAACCAATTCAACGCGTTGATGATGTACAAGGAAAGGACGGTGGCGCTCATGCTTAAGGTTGAAAACATCCGCTTTGGCTATGTGCCATCCGTAGACATCTTCCGTGATGTGACTTTCACCATCGAAGGGGGCGAATATATTGCCATCGGTGGTCGCAATGGTTGTGGTAAAACGACTATCACTCGTTTGCTCGTTGGTCTTGAAAAGGCGAGCGAAGGCCGCATGTACTATAATGGTACAGATATTACGTCTATGCCGCCATCTAAACGTGGTCAATTTATTGGTTATGTATTCCAACAACCAGATCGCCAAATGTTTAGACCAACAGTAGCCACAGAGGTTGCTTTTGGTCCTGAATCACTAGGTCGCAGTAAATCCGAAGTGAAACAAATCGTTGATGAAGTGTTGGAGCGTACAGGTATCGCTCACTTACGTGAAGCCTATCCTCCAACATTGCGCCGCGGCGAAAAGCAACGTGTTGCTATTGCTTCTGCACTAGCAATGCAATCTAAAATCCTTATCCTCGACGAACCAACAAGTGGTCAAGATGGTAAGGAAACTAAAGAGTTGTTAGCACTATTGCGTCAACTTAATCAAGAAGGCATTACGATCCTTCTCATTACACATGATATGGAAATCATGGCTAGCGAATGTAGCCGTGCACTCATCATGGGTAACCAAACCGTTGCCTTTGATGGCAGTCCAGAAGAATTATTCAAGAAATCTACGGACGAATTGCAAGACCTAGGCCTTACAAAACCGCCAAGTGTGGAACTTTCACTAGCGGTACCATCCCTCGGTTATTGCAAATCCATGGATGAATTGAAATCTAAGTTAGTGGCTCAATTGAGCGGAAAATAGGAGGGACATATGGAACGTTTAGTACCGTTAACAAAAATCTTGATGACCCTCGCTGTATCCGTGTGGGCCATTCTATTACGCGACTGGGTATCTCTATTGGCCTTAGTCGTTGTAGAACTTGTCGTGTTATTTGTTGCAGGTTTATTGATCAAACAACGTAAGGCCGTAGCGGCATTGACTAGCTTTGCCGTATTCCTTGGCATCGTTCAATTCCTCGGCAGCGGCGATATAACATCTGCCATCGTATCTGGCTTGCGTATGCTTGCGATGACACTTGTATTCATTTGCTTATTGGCAACTACAAAATTGCAAGATCTTACAGCAGCGCTCGTAACACAATGCAAAATTCCTTACGAATATGCATTTATGTTCACTGCAGCACTACGCTTTGTGCCTGACTTCATTGCTGAAAGCCATGCTGTACAAGAGGCTCAAGCGTGCCGTGGTTTATCCTTAGAAGGCAACTTCATTAAACGCATGAAATCTTACGCATCCGTGATCCAACCATTGCTTTTAAAATCCTTAGGCCGCTCCGAAACAATGGCGTTGTCTCTAGAACTACGTGGCTTTGGCGGACCTACACATAGCTTTGCTGCATCCGTAGGCTTGAAAACTATCGATTACGGCGTGATTGGGGCTTTGATTGTTATTACAATACTACTATTCGTTATTGTGTAATAGATAAACTAGACAAATTCATAGAGTTAATTGTGTTATAATTAAATTGAAGAGTATGGGGTGCCTCAATTGGTACACCTGAAAAGACACCTAGAAAGGGCGAAATTTCTAGGTGTCTTTTGTTTATCTTTTGGAAATTTATTTATGGTATACTACTGATAGGTAGTAAAGCGTACAAAATATTACCTACAATATAACAAAAGGACGAGTTGCAGCTCGTCCTTTTTCTTGCGTGTTAGCGTTATTTTTATATATTATGTTATATAGATATAATATTAGGTTTTGATATCAACTATTGACACTAGTTTTTGGACACTAGCTATTTTGAGGAATTCTTATGAGTGAATTAGTAATTCGACCAATTACAAAGAATGATGTTGCAGATTGTTTAGATATTTACAATTACGAGGTTGTAAATGGCGTAGCCACCCTTGATCTTGAAACTCGTACGTTGCCAGAATGGCAGGAGTGGTATGAGGCTCATCAAACTTCTGAGCACTGCATTTTTATAGGGCTTATGGACGATGTTGTGGTAGGCTATGCATCGCTTTCACCATATAGAACAAAGGATGCTTTCAAAAGTACCGTCGAATTATCTATCTACATTCATCAAGGATATCGCGGCAAAGGCGTGGCGTCTAAATTGATGGCCCATATATTAGAACATGCCAAAGAAACGGACACATTACATACGGTAGTGTCTGTTATTACTGCAGGAAATGCAGCGAGTACGGCATTGCATGAGCGCTTTGGATTTACCTATTGTGGTCTAACACCTCAAGTTGGTTTTAAACATGGTAAATATCAGGATACCGAAACATACGCATTATTGGTATAATAAAACGTAGATAATAATACATATATAATAAACGATATATAAATGGAAATATTAATTAGATATATTAATAAAGTACAGAAGATAGATAAGGGTTCGCTACGGGTTAGGGCGAATAGGGTGATTGAATGAACATGAAAGATGAACGACAGTTCGTTGGCTATAGCAAGTATCGCAGCCGACTTGTGGACGGTCATGTACATACAGAGTTGTGTCCCCATGGTAGTGGGGACCGGACTGCAATGATGATCGAAAAGGCTATTGAGTTGCGTATTGAGAAAGTATGCCTTACAGAGCATGCGCCATTGCCAAAGGCTTTTGCCGTTGAATACGGTGGTGACCAAAAGGCCTATGATACAGCGTCTTTGAAATTGAACCAAGTAGATACCTACTTAGAATTAGGTCGCCAACTACAACGTGCTTATGGCACACATATCGACATCTCTCTCGGTTTTGAAGTGGATTATATTCCAGGCTTTGAGACAGATATTCAAGAGTTCCTCAACCGTTATGGTCCGTTGACAGATGATAATATTTTATCCGTTCACTTCATGGAAGGCGTGAATAATGCCTTTTATTGCTTAGACTATAGCCCTGAAGAATTTGAAAAGGGCTTTGGTCCGTGGATTCAAAAGCAATATGAGTTATATTACAAATATTACTCCACCGTGCGCCAAGCCGTACGTGCTGACCTCGGTGAATATACGCCAAAACGAATTGGTCACTTTGATTTAATTAAGAAATACCAACACCACTTTGGCTTTGAGCGTCACTTAGATCGCCGCAATGCACAGGTGGTAAGCGATATCTTGCATATCATGCGCGTACAAGGTCGCGAACTAGACTACAATATGAGCGGCTTTTTCAAACCGGATTGCCGTGAAATGTATCCAAGCCGCTTTATTCAAGGTATGGCTGCTATCATTGGGGTACCATTTGTACTAGGCTCTGATGCACATAGCATAGCTGATATAGAAAAAATTTGGGGCTAGATTGATGAGAAAGCTTTTGTTTGGGATTATTATTCTCATAACTCTAATAACAGCTTTTATAGCTTATATGTTTTATCATGAACCATCATCTAATGAGCTAGTTGGGCGCAGTGTAGCTTTAGAATGAGCAAAAGAAGCGGTAGGCCATGGTACAGGTGAGTTATTGGTAACGAGTATCGATAGATATGGCACGGGGCTTGGATTTGATATTGAATTATATCGAGCTTTAGCAGAGGTTGTAGATGTACCTGTAACAGCCTTTGGTAGTGCTGGAAATATACAGTATTTTGTGGATTTATTTACAAAGACAAATGTAACTAGAGCTCTTGCAGACGCGTTGTTACATAACAAAGTTTTAACTATAAAAGATATTAAAAAGGCCCTTCATAAATCAGGAGTCGTAGTAAGACAATAGATAATTACTATCAAAATAAAACGATAAAAGCATTCTCTAAGTAACGGAGAATGCTTTTTGGTTATGTCTTTAACTCATAATGTACATCTAAAATGAGAAATTGATAATTGACACTTCTATGTTTAGATATACAATATTATTGTA
>OBVJ01000723.1_pt1 | contig 10753 bp, 9 predicted proteins | sample 1495071 | NCBI WGS metagenome assembly OBVJ01 (sample SAMEA2579985, study PRJEB22360) | human gut metagenome | reverse complement strand
AGCTGGAATTCTAAGCTTTAAGACAATATATTCTTGGATCCATCGTGGTTTTCTTACTGTAACAGAAAAAGTACTTCGCCGGAAAAGCAAAAAGCCCAGTACACAGGAAACCCGTGGGCGCTTCAATGTTAAAAGGACCATTAGAGAACGACCTCAAGAAGTTGAAAACCGAGAGGTTTTTGGTCATTGGGAACTAGATACAATGGTTTCTTCTAGAGGTCAAAGTAAAGGCTGTTTAGCTACATTTGTTGAACGTAAAACACGATTCTATGTAGCAATAAAAATGAATGATCGCTCTAAAGATTCGATGTTTTTTGCTATTAGTTCACTGTACAATACATTAACCAGTAAATTACTTAAAACCTTTACGGTGGACCGTGGTAAGGAATTTGCTTGCTATGAACAGGTTGAAAATGAATTTGGAATACCAATGTATTTTGCGGATGCCTATGCAGCATGGCAACGAGGATCTAACGAAAATAGTAATGGTTTACTTCGAGAGTTTTTCCCTAAGAAGACCGATTTAGCTAAAGTTACACTAGATAAACTAACAGAAGCACTAATGTTGATTAACAATCGACCTAGGAAATGCCTTGGATTTAAAACACCATTTGACATGTTTAAACATGAGATTAGAAAATTGATTTAATTTTGTCGCATTACTTATTGCAATTCAAGAAATAAAAAACAATGATAAATTTTTTGAGATTATTACGTTGATTTTTAATTAACATATAGTTAGATAGTAGTAAACCAATAACTATATACAGTGTCGCATCTGAATGGAATAAATTGCTATACATAAAGGTATACTTTCTATTAGTTAACAATTAGTAACTTTTTCAAAAACTGTTTAATAAAATTTTAAACCACCTACCAAAGATAATCAATGTATCTTCGATAGGTGGTTTATTTTATTCGCCCTTAGCAATACGATCTAAGAGTTCAATATAGCTTTGTTTGTTTAATGCTGGTGTAAAGTTGTCTAATACATCTTTAGCACCTGCTGCGTCATAATATAGTAAGTCTACGATTGTCATAGCCAAGGCTTGTGCTGTTTTAATGTACGCTACATCAGGGACAGAGATTTCATATTCTGCGCTGTGTAGTACACCACTGATACAGCCAACCCATGGATGAATAACTGGCATCAAGTGAGATACATCCCCCATGTCTGTACTAGCTGTAATATGTGGGCCTTGGTATACATTGGCTTCACCAAAGATAGGATTGGAATTTTCACGTAATAGAGCATTCATACGTTCATCATTACGCATTGGTAGATAGCCTGGTAGGTCATTGATAACACATGTAGCCCCTACTGCATCGCCACCAGCTTTTAATGCTCTGTTAACACGATGGTTACCATCTACAATAGCTTGAATATTAGAGGCACGCACATAGCTTTCAACTTGAACATAATCAGGCACACAGTTCACCAGTGTCCCCCCTTGATTAATGATTGGGTGGAATCTGAAATAATCGCTTTCTTTGAAAGTTTCACGAATGGAGTTAACCCCCATAACCCCCATCAAAGCAGCATTGAGAGCATTGATGCCTTCATGCGGTGCTTGAGCCGCATGAGCTACCTTACCGTGATACTCAATCAGTTTAGATACAAAACCATTGGATGTACTACCAAGCCCCATTTCACCAGCTGGAGTTTTGGCAGTTTCTACATGCATTTGCATAGCCATATCGATATCATCAAAAGCACCTTCATAGATGAGCTGTTGCTTGCCACCCATATACTTAAGCTTACCTTGTTCACGCAATTTATTGCGGTAATCAATTTCAATCATTTCCTCTGCAGGGACGGCAAATAATACGACATCGCCAGCTAGCTCATCCATCACCGCTTGTAAGCCCATAGCGACAGCAAACATATTCGTAATTTGTACATTATGACCACAGCAATGAGCAGCCCCTGTCAAATCATCGGCACGAGGATGGCGAGGACAGAGAATGGCATCTAATTCCCCCACCATGGCAACCGTATATTTACTATCTCGGCCTTTCATTCTACCTTTTACACCTGTCAATGCATGCCCTGTAGTATAAGAAATGCCAAGTTCATCAAACATAGCTTGAACCTTTTTAGAGGTTTTTACCTCTTTAAAACCTAGTTCAGGTTCAGCCATAATAGATTCAGCCAATTCTCGTAAACGCGGTTGTGCATCAACAATTGCTTTACAAACACGTTGTTTTACTTCTTCCTTTGTCATACGGCTCATAATATCTCCTTTATAAAATCGACCGTATAAAATACGGTCGATCATGTCATCATAATATATAGATATCTTCTAAAATATAAATCTATAATTATATCTTAACATAATTTAGACATCTAACAGTATGATTTTGTATTAAATTAAACCTTCTAAATGAAGTACTAATTGGGCTAATGCTGTTGCACAGATGAAAGTACCTGCTGTTACAGCTAGTGCAACAGGAATAATGCGCCACGATAAGCGACGGAATGCACCAAGGTCTTTCCCTAAGGATAAACCTGCATAAGCAAGTACTGGTGTTGTAGTAGCAAGGAATGTAACTTGGCTAGTTTTAGCTATAATCCATTCTTGACCAGGCATACCTGGTAAGGATGCAACAACACCGACTAAGGAAACCCAGAATACCATAGGTAATTTATTAGCATATGGCAAATTAGAGAGCAATGCACCAATTGTAGCAAGGACTGCTAAGATAGCTACGCCAACTAAGCTATCGCTAAATAGATGTTTACCATCCATTACATTGCCTACTGCAGTGATGATAGCAGAAATACAAATAACGATGACAAATTGTGTTAATTTTTCGCTTTTACTCATGATTTGCTGCCTCCTCTGCTAAATCCTGTTCACGGGTACGACCTGTAAAGAAGTTGTATGTTTTTTCCATAACAGGTAAAGAAACAAATAGACCAAAGTATACGCCTAGAACGGTAGTCAATAAGTTTGCAGCCCCTGCAAGAGCCATAATTTGTTGTTCGTAATCTGGATATACTGCAATGATTGGAGCCGTAGCAGCAGCCATCATACTAGCACTACCTACGCCAGCGCCCATAGCTAATGCCAATGGATGGAACCATCCAGATTGTGCTAACATACCAGCCAATACGGAGGACCACATAGCGCCAATAAGAACGCCACAGATGTACATGCCCATAACACCACGACCCTCAGGAGAGCTAAAGCCAAATTTGTCGATAATAATCGCCACATTCGGCTCACGGTCTACAGAGTAACAAGCACCTACTGCTTCGCGTCGCATACCAACTAATAGAGCTACAGGTAAACCAAATACAATCGTACCAAAGAAGTGGCCCAGCTCTTGTAGTAATAATGCCCAGCCTGCACTTGTAAGAATACTAAGATTTGGACCAATACCTAAACCTACTTTTACCATCAAGATCATAACGGCAATACCGATATAATCGGCAGATTTTTCCATCTGTTTAATCGTAAGAATTTTAAACTTAGGAATAGAAATTAATAAACCTAGAACCAATGTATACAATAATGGCAATAATACAACAGGACCTAGTTTTTTTATACCTATAAATTCAGCGACTACAGTTAGCACGAGCGCTAGAAAATGTATTTTGAGATTTCCCAAAAGCTGCATAATGACCTCCTATAAAAACATATAATATAACATTGTTATATTATAAATAATTGTTATTAAGAGTGTCAACTACAGATGCACAGATGTCTATTTGGATTGTCTTTTTTCAATCATATAAATACCCTTTTCAGCATCAATTACCTCAATGATAATCTTTTCTATCATTGACGGTTTCACTTTATGAAACCTTTGATCTTGTTCATCATAATAAATGGCCCATTCAGACATAGATGCTGAAATAGTATCATTATCATAATCCTTCCCCCTCCAAATGGCATCATCTCTAAAATAACTTAGTCCATCTTTTACTAATTCTGTTTCTAAACAAAATTCCCCAGCTAAGCTAATATGATTATCTAATAGAAGATCTCGAACAATGATGGCTTCATATTCCCAACTTAAGAAACATAAATAGTCAAAGTATCTGAGTGCTATTTTGGGATCCCAACTATTATTTAAAACCATCGTTTGAAATAACTTATTTATTACCCCATAATCAGCAGATATATAATAGTCATTAGTTAAAAGAAAATTATATATCTGTTGAATTTCTTGTAAGTCTAAAGTTTTATCTTCATTTATTTTTTCTATAGGCAACGAAGAGAATATTATATCCATTTAGTACCTCATATATATTTCAACAAAAGGCAGTTTGATTTCTCAAACTGCCTTTTGACTATCATTAAATTATGGAATTTAAAAACTTAACGCTTTGTAATGGTTTACCAATTTCTTGCTCACAGTATGCAAATAGTAGTTTTTCTAGTTCCTTCCATATTGTTTTGGGAAGTTCTATAGGCGTGTCTTCGCCCCACTGGTAAGCGAGAATTTGAGGTAATCCAGCTTTCACAGAACGCGAAATGCTAAAGTTCGTTGTTTCTTTCACCTGTATCCAGAATGGATCAATACCATCTTGATGTGAAAAAGCATTAGCACTAGGCACAACCCCTGCGAGGGATAGTAATTGCCAGCCTAGCATTATCGTTCCTAGCTGTACATTGCGGCGCCGTATTTGCTTGGAATAGTTTACAACGGTATCAAATACCTTGCGATCTACATCATACATTGCAAATAGTTCTTGAATGAGCTCACTAGCCACTGCAGCATAAGCAATATTATCTAAATTCACATCTAATGATTCTACCACATAGGAACCATCAATTTGTGTAACATTTACATATTCACCATCAGGTACCACTGTGATATACATGGCACTAAAGGGACGTAAATAGGAACTGTTACGCATGGTCATCATACTCTTATGTGGTATAGATGCACGAATGAGTCCTAAGCTTGGTGTGATAAAAGTAAATATAGAGTATAGCTTATGTTTTTTTCGACTAATAACGATGGCAGGTGTATTAAAACCACCATTAAACTTCTTCATGTTCTTCTTCCGTTGTTTCCTCTTCAGGTAAAGGTGTTACTTTAATACGGGATACGCGATAACCTTGCATTTGTGTTACTTCAAAGGTATATCCCAATGCATCCACAGTATCACCAACGATTGGTGTCCGTTCTAAAAGACCAAATACATAGCCCCCAATTGTATCAGAATCGGAATCGTCGATTTCAACGTCCATCATTTCCTCTACTTCATCTACAAGAACTTTGCCGTCAAACTCAAAGGAACCATCTGCATAAGCAATTTTAGCTGGTAAGTGTGGTTCATGTTCGTCTTGAATATCCCCAACGAGCTCTTCGATAATATCTTCAAGGCCTACGAGACCAACCATACCACCGTACTCATCTACAACAATAGCTTGATAGATACGACGAGTTCTCATGTATTGTAGCAGTGTGGATAACTTCATTACCTCTGGCACAGTTAAGATATCTCGTTTTACATTACGCAAATCCTTACGTGCTTGATTAGGACGCTCCATGAGGTCCTTAATGTGAACTAGACCAATGATATGATCCTTATCCTCCACACATAGAGGGTAACGTGTATGAGCTTTAGAGCGAATAAATTTCATCGCTTCATCATAGCCGTCTTCAACGAAAATGCAGTCCACATCTTGACGCGGTACCATAACCTCTTTAGCTCTACGATCTACAAAGTTAAATACATTGTCAATCAACTCTGATTCCACTTGGTCTAGTTGACCTTCTTCATGGCTTCGAGAGATCATCATGCGAATCTCTTCTTCAGAGTACACAAGGTCTAGCTCTGTTAAATATTTTGTTTTGTAAAAGCCCAAAATAACAGTGGAGATTTTGCTAGCAATCCAAATGAACGGATATACCAAACGACCAGCCGCTACTACGATACGGCTATAGGTATTTACATACTTTGTTGGGAACGATAAGCCCAATGCTTTAGGTACGATTTCACCAAAGATTAAAACAATTAAGCTAATTAATAACAATAAAAGTATATCTAGTACGAAGTGCATCCATGTGCTATGCACATTAAATACCGCTACAAGTTGATCTACGATATTATCAAATACATAGGTGCCTGTACCAGCAAGAGCCAAAATAAAGAATAAAATCAAAAACTGCGTCGTATTTAAAAAATACTCAGGGTTTTGATAGAGTTTTAATAAAAACTCTCTATCCTTCTCTAAAAGGATATCCATATCCTCAACATGCTCTTTACGAAGACGAGCAAAGGAGAACTTTGCGACTACAAAAAAGTTAATTAAAAATATACATACAAGACCAAACCCTATGGGTAACAGGCCATCTACACTATCCATCTTAATTCCTTTCATACAATAGGGAAAACAAGTTAGTTTTTATTATAGCAAAAATTATTTTCTATAACCAAGTTCAGATAACATGCCGGATTTATTGCGCCAATCCTTTTTAACCTTAACCCAAAGGTCCAAGTATACCTTTGTAGCCAATAGTTTTTGAATATCTACACGGGCTTCAGCACCGAGTTGTTTCAACAAGGCCCCTTTTTTACCGATGATAATGCCCTTTTGAGAGTCTCGTTCACAGTAAATAGTAGCACGGATATAGGTTGTACCATCATCACGCGTTTTCATTTCATCTACATCTACAGCGATAGCATGAGGGATTTCATCACGTGTAGCCAATAGGATTTTTTCACGAACAATATCAGAAATGATAAGACGTTCTGGTTGGTCCGTAATCATATCCTCTGGGAAGTATTGTGGACCTTCCGGTAATGTTTCTTCTAATACATTTAGAACTTCATTTAGGTTCTCTTTATCCTTTGCAGAAATAGGAATAACCCCTGCAAATGGATATGCATCTTGATAAGACACGATAGCTTCTAAAAGCTCCTCTTTTTTTAGAGTATCAATCTTGTTAACGACTAAGAAAACAGGAACCTTTACACGTTTTAATTGCTCTATAATAAAGTTATCCCCAGGGCCGCGTTTTTCATTGCCTGCTACTACAAATAAAACAGCTTCCGTTTCTTTCAAGGACTCAATAGCAGCATCTACCATGAATTCACCTAATTTATGTTTTGGCTTATGTACACCTGGTGTATCCATGAAAACGATTTGTTTTGTCTCATCTGTATATACACAGATAATACGGTTACGCGTTGTTTGAGCCTTATCGGATACGATAGCGATTTTATCGCCAATAAGGGCATTAATTAATGTAGATTTACCAACATTAGGGCGTCCTACAACGGCAACAAAGCCAGATTTAAAATGTTCGTTCTTATTCATTATATGGTGCATCCTCCCGCACATAACCGAGATTACCTAAGATAAATTCCTCTTCAGTACGCATCTCTTTTTTATCTTCGTCGTTCATATGGTCATAGCCTAAGATATGTAAGCAACTGTGAGTCGTTAAATACGCTAATTCTCGTTCAAAGCTATGTCCATATTCAATAGCCTGTTCACGAGTGCGCTCTAAAGAAATAATCATATCACCAAGTAAGTGATGTTCCTCTTCACTACCTTCGTAATCATCCCCTTCATTAAGGGCAAAGGACAATACATCGGTAGGTCTATCGATGCCACGATATTCTTTGTTAAGCTCGTGAATCTTAGCATTATCGCAGAGTAAAATACTCATTTCATCTTCTTCAAGACCATATACGCGACTCACTTCATCACAGACCTTGCGTATAACAGCCTCAATATTGGAATCCTCTTGAATTCCTTCATCATAGCTTATATGTATATACATGCTTATCCTTTCGCTACATGCTCTTTAGATGCTGCGTTAGTTTCCGCAGTCTCACCAGCTAATTTACGTTCATGATACTGATCGTAAGCTTTTACAATACGTCCTACTAAATCGTGACGAACAACGTCTTGATCGCTAAAGTAAACCATACTAATACCAGGTACATGACGCAATACCTTTTCGGCCTCTCCAAGACCAGACACAACACGTGGTGGCAAGTCAATTTGTGTCTTATCACCGTTGACTACCATTTTAGAGTTGTTACCTAAACGTGTTAAGAACATCTTCATCTGCTCAGCCGTCGTATTTTGAGCTTCGTCTAGAATAACGAAGGCGTTTTCTAAGGTACGACCGCGCATATATGCTAATGGTGCTACCTCGATAGTACCGCGTTCCATAAAGCGTTGTACTTGCTCGATACCAAACATTTCATGTAATGCATCATAAAGAGGTCGCAAATAAGGATCTACCTTGTCTTGTAATTCACCAGGTAGAAAACCTAACCGTTCACCAGCCTCTACAGCAGGACGAGTCAAAATGATTTTATCTACATTGCGGTTTTTTAAATAGAATGCGGCTAACGCTACGGCTAGGAATGTTTTACCTGTACCAGCAGGGCCTATGCCAAAGGTAATGGTATTTTTACGAATGCTATCAACATAGTATTTCTGACCTTCCGTTTTAGGCGTAATATTTTTACCGCGCATATTAACAGATAAGGTATCTTCAAACATAGTATGTACAGCATCAGCTTTACCGTTCGCTACGAGTTTGGCCGCAATACGAACTTGAGACTCAGTGATGGTACTGCCTTCACGATATAAGAATACCAGTTCCTCTAACGTACGATACAGGGCCTCTACTTGCTTTTCATCGCCCTTGATAACCACAGTATCCCCGCGTGCCACTACATCTACAGAGATGACTTCAAGCATCATATGCAAATATCGATTATGTTGACCTAGTATGGATTGTGCTAGGTCATATGTAGGAAATGTAAATACTTGTTCGCTCATACAACCTCCTAATCTATAAACTTACGAACGGCTTTGCCGTTTAAATAATCACATAAATCACCTTGATGGGCATCCAGTTCGTCTAACTTATCATCAATTAAGTCTTGTACGCGCCACCAACCCATAGACCAATTTGTAAAGAGTGTATTATCTTCAGGCGCTCGCCCAACAAGACGCTGCAGTACAATGTCAGGGTGTAAATGACGGATAAAGTTGACTACACGGTCAGCATATTCTTCTGCACTGATTAAGGTGAACTGACCTTCTTGGTACCACTTAGCCATCAATGTATTTTTCACAATATATAAGGCATGTAATTTAACTTGATCCACACCGAGGGCTGATAAGATACGGGCCCCTTCGATGGTATCTTTCATAGTATCCCATGGAAGATTTACTATCATATGGGTTGTTACATTAAATCCATATCTCTTAATCCGCAATACAGCATCAATAAACTGAGCTAAATCATGACCCCGATTAATTTTATCTAATGTATCATAATTGACTGTTTGCAATCCTAATTCAATATAGATATCCTTTTGAAAGCGATCTCTAATGTCAGCCAATATGTCTAAATATTCATCGGCAATACAATCTGGTCGCGTCGCAATAGCAATGCCTACTGCTTCGTCGATGCAGCCTTGCTCCATATAGCTTTTAAAATCATCAAGTCCCAAATAAGTATTACTAAAGTTTTGATAATAAGGTATAAATTTTTTCGCCTTATATTTAGGACCTATGTGAGCAATGTTTTCCTCTAATTGCATGCGCACTGTCATCCACGCAGGACGATTTTCATAGCCCGCACCGATTTCACCACAGAAGGTACAGCCCCCTACGCCGGCTGAACCATCTCGATTTGGACACGTCAGCGGTAAGGCAACAGGCAATTTATAAACCTTTTCCCCATAGGTTTCTTTATAATATTTAGATACCATGCGGTATCGTTTTGGTCTCGTTGTATCGGTCATAACACTCCTATTTAACTAACCAATCATCGCTTATTACGTAATATTTCAACTATCAAAAATTACTATTTTTATATTACTAACAAGCCTCTATGTCAGGACGTATAAAGGGTTTTACCTCTTTATTAACGTCTATCACTACTGTAAATGGTGTATTTGGTACATTTTCTATACCTAATACATGTGCCGTGGCCTTAGACATAGGCATTTCTACGTATTGTTGGCGAATTTTACGCCATTCTTTAAATGTATAGTTGGGAATATACTGAGATGCAATATCTTCATTACGCCAGAATGCTTCCCCTTCTTGTAAAAGCTCTTTTGTTTGTCTTGGTAAACCAACGGCTTCGCTACGAACCTTACCTCGATAGCTAACAAGTGTATCATATTGCAATAGTTCGGCTGCTACTTTGTCGCCTTTAGACAAGAAGAAATTATACAAGAATTCAATTTGGTCGATATCTTTTAAATTAATCTTGTGATTACCTGCATCGAGCCATGCCTGTGTCATTTCACAGAAATAAGAAAAAGCGTCTTTTTTATGCTCCACTTTAGAAGGATCATACTTTTTCATTGGTGGCACATGATTTGTTACTGTATCTTCACCAGTTATAGATGTATCAGTATGTTCCTTTATGAGCTTACTACCAATATAGCCAAAGACAGTTCTAAAACGTTCACTATTATAGAAGCGTTCAAATACATCTTCAAAGTGTTTTAAGAAGCGTATATCTTTATACGGTAATACATGAGTGGTTAATACCTCATATGGCGCTAACGGATCACTAATATATTGGTATTCCTCCATGCGGCGTACACCAGAGCCTTTTAATAGTTTCAAGAAACCTATTTGCAGCGCATGAGGTTGTAAGCTAAATAAATCATTGAAGGATAATCCAAATCGCGCTTTATTTTCGTAAGGTAAGCCTACAATTAAATCCATATGCACATGGGTACGTCCCGCCTCAATAATAGGACGAATTGCCTTTTGAATGTACGGCCAATCGTTATATC
>OBVJ01000720.1_pt1 | contig 10784 bp, 9 predicted proteins | sample 1495071 | NCBI WGS metagenome assembly OBVJ01 (sample SAMEA2579985, study PRJEB22360) | human gut metagenome | reverse complement strand
ACCTCATCGTCGCTTTGCTCCTCTGCTGTCTCGCACCCTTCGGCGCATACCGTAAGCAGTAAGTACTGTTGCAACGCTAAAATTTTTAAATAAAGAACGGTAAGAGGTGCCCGTTTCAATACCGCAAGCGGTAGGTGTTGTTGCAACCCAGATGGTACATGCATCTCCATCTTGGATCTCAATGCGTTTCAATACCGTAAACGGTAAGTACTGTTGCAACTTCTTCATTAAATCTTATGACGCATATGAAGAAAAGTTTCAATACCGTAAACGGTAGGTACTGTTGCAACTCAATTGAAGTCGCTAAATCTTTGCCAGAGACAACTTTCTTGTTTCAATACTGTAAACGGTAGGTACTGTTACAACAAAATACCCTTTGGATATACCGCCACAGGGCGACACGTTTCAATACCGTAAACGGTAGGTACTGTTGCAACTTAGAGAGAGGTAATACAAATGACAATGGACATGGGTTTCAATACCGTAAACGGTAAGCACTGTTGCAACGCAACAGAAAATAACATATGCACTTGTGGGCTTGGTGGTTTCAATACCGTAAACAGTAAGTATTAACTCTTTACCACCTTTGTTTTACCGTCTCTTCGTTCAGGTAAGAGATGGACGGACCTCATCGTCGCTTTGCTCCTCTGCTGTCTCGCACCCTTCGGCGCATACCGTAAACGGTAGGTACTATTTCCTCATCACCTTTGTTTTACCTTCTCTTCGTTCAGGTACTTGAGATGTGCGGACCTCATCGTTGCGCTGCTCCTCTGCTGTCTCGCACCCTGCGGCGCATACCGTAAACGGTAGGTGCTGTTGCAACTCAGTTATGTAAAACTTTGTTTACTGCTAATGCAGAGTTTCAATACCGTAAACGGTAGGTACTGTTGCTTATCGCCTTTGTTTTACCTTCGCTTTGCTCAGGTACTTGAGATGTGCGGACCTCATCGTCGCTTTGCTCCTCTGCGGTCTCGCAACCTTCGGCGCATACCGTAAACGGTAGGTACTGTTACAACAAAATACCCTTTGGATATACCGCCACAGAGCGACACGTTTCAATACCGTAAACGGTAGGTACTGTTGCTTCATCACCTTTGTTTTACCTTCGCTTTGCTCAGGTACTTGAGATGTGCGGACCTCATCGTCGCTTTGCTCCTCTGCTGTCTCGCACCCTTCGGCGCATACCGTAAACGGTAGGTACTGTTGCAACTCTTTTCAATTACAAAAAAGTAGCTCGTGCTATGAAGTTTCAATACCGTAAACGGTAAGTACTGTTACTTTATCACCTTCGTTTTACCTTCGCTTTGCTCAGGTACTTGAGATGTGCGGACCTCATCGTCGCTTTGCTCCTCTGCTGTCTCGCATCCTTCGGCGCATACCGTAAACGGTAGGTACTGTTGCAACTCATGAGAATTGAGCAGTCCTGCATGAGATTTATGGAAGGTTTCAATACCGTAAACAGTAAGTATTAACTCTTTACCACCTTTGTTTTACCCTCACTTCGTTCAGGTACTTGAGATGTGCGGACCTCATCGTCGCTTTGCTCCTCTGCTGTCTCGCACCCTTCGGCGCATACCGCAAGCGGTAGGTGCTGTTGCAACTAAGTAGGCCTTACAGAACCAGTATTCATGGGGCTTAAAAATAGGTTTTAGAAAACCTCACACCGTAAACGGTCAAAACGTGTTCCCATTTGATCCACAAGGCCTATGGATGTAGGTAAATACTGGAGGAAAATGATTTTTCTTAAGATACCGTCATTATAAGGGTTTATAGGGTTTACGTCAATAATTAAGTTCATTTTCTATTCATTTATCTTTAGGGCTTTTTATTGAAGTAAAGCAGAGTGTTCGTGCATTGATTCAAAGTTCAAATCTAGTATATATTAAAATAAAAATAGATTAAGCCTACCAGCTAAACATCATGGCATCCGCCGCAAGGGCGGTTCCGATCAAAGGGTCTGTGTATTGTATATCGTTACGTTGTAACGATATGGGTCGCGGAGGTAACGACCATGCTACATGATGCTCTAACTAGTAGGCTTAACTTGTGATTTCATTATACGTAGCTTTCACGTAAAGAGATAATCAAAAAAACTAGGAATTAAAAAGAAACCTGCTAGTTATCAGAATCGATAACTAGCAGGTTTCTTTAGTTGGGAGGTACTCTATCTAGACCTATACATAGTCCAAATATATCTAACTATAATTTCTAGACTAAAAATCTATTATTTCATATGCACTGTCACTCGCACTTGCCCCAGCCCCTGACTAGACAATCGTCCTACACCGCAATGTTGACCAAAGGTTGCTAGAATAGTAATGAGTTGTCGTTCTTCGTCATTTAGCTTGGACAAATTGAATGTAAAGCCACCTACAAATCCGGTAATACCTCGGTCACGACCAAAGTATACACGCTTAGTATGTCCTTTCCAATCGGTCAGAACAATTCGCTCACACAGTTCTTTAATTCGTGCTTTATCTAATGCTTGTTCTTCATCACCAGCATTCCATTTGTCTACAATGGATGCAAAGATAAGCTCCGCCTTAGGAAATGTAATTTCGCCATATGTTCCGTTAAATGAGGTAGGCGTAACAAAATCGATTTCCACACGTTTCGTAGACTTGGCCGTAAGGCATCGCTCTACCAATATCAAAGCATTCTCTCCCGATAAAGGAAGATCAAAGGGTGCCTCATATTGCACATCTACAGCCATCGCCTCAAGTGGTCCGATTTGTAAGGATAGTAGCTGTGGTATCGCTTCAAGGACATACCACAGCTCACGATGCCACACATGGATTCGTAAGTAAACTATATCCCCCTCTTGAATACTAGCATCACGGCGTTTTCTGCCATATTGTAGGGATACGGTAAATGGTTTGATGCCTGCTACATCATGCCAATACGTACTGGACGCTTCATCGATAGAACCGAGGAGGGAAAATACGGCCGCATGGAGAAATCGTCCTGGAAATTCAGGCAGTTTACATGTGTTCTTAGCCTTAAGGGCTAATGTTACAGTACCCAGCATTATTTAGACCACTTTTCGATAAAGGATTTTGGCATATCGAGTTTACTACGATATTTAATGCGATCATCCATTTTATTATTTTTGATAGTCATCATGGAAATACCTTCGGTCCAGTTCTTAGCAGCATGTGGACCATTAGCGATATTCCAATCCATCATCATATACAAATCTTCGAGCATTGCATTATATGCTGGTTTATCCGCACCGAGTACATCATCACGATACGTTGTAAACGCTTGAACATAGTCTTTACTATCCGTTGTGCTTTTACCTGTATTCCACACATCATTTTCAAACAAGACGGAGTAACGGCTAGTATTATCAAAAATCGTTACGTCTGTATCTAGTTTAACACTGCCGAAACCAATAGATTTACCCATGCCTAGTTTGTAATACGTCCGACGTTGGCCGCCAGAATATTGATCTAAATTAAGAGACATAAGCAACGCACCGAGTTCTACATCACTAAGACGTTCAAAATGAATACGACTTGTGAAAGTAACCCCTGTATCAACAGGGCGAATCTTGCGTGTACCTTTGATTTCTTTTTCTTCAGCCGTACGAGTCCAATCCTTCGCTTTGGCAAGCGGTTGATGCCAATACATCTTATACCCACGTAAGGATGCATGTTCATGCCCCCAGTGATTATACGTATTATGGTCATCCACATTTTGTTCCAAATAAAGCTGGAACGATGTTGGGTTTGGTCCCATCAATGGATGTGGATAATCGGAAGGGCACATCTTAAGTGTACCTTGCACATGTGCATCAGAGAAGGATACACGTCCAGCCCAATTATCGCCATAACCAAATACGCTATCACATAAATCCACGCCTTTATTATGTTGCTTCAAGGACGTTGGTAAATGATCACTAATTTTTAAATCGTAAGCGATTCGATAGAAACGACCATGACCAAAATGTTCAACAAGACCATCCTTTTCAATAAAGAAACAAGGCACAACGAATTTTACATCTGAGCAATGAGTATACTCTTTAGCCGCTTCGCCGGATTTACCTGTTTTCTTATCTAGCAAATCTAATGTACCGCGGTTCTTATCGTCTGCATAGCTTTCAATACAAGACTGCGGAATTGGAATGCGTTTATCAAAATTACCAGGCTTGGTAATACGCATGTAGGATTTTTTAGAACGCATTGAGCCCGTATGAATGTTCACATACGTATTCATCCAGTCGATGGACGCCTTATCCTTCTTAAGTTCCATGCCATCATTATCCAAATAAGAGCATTTTTTAACATCACTAGGAACGACGAAGTAATCATTATTCACCGTTTGAATGATGAAACCAGGTGTCGCTTTTGTTGCAGCCTTATATTCGCCCTTGCCATTTTTCTCCATTCCTACCATGCGTTCTGCATAATACTCCTTAAGAGATTTAATAGCACTCGCAAAGTCACGGAAATAAAGGTATCGATCTTCAAAGTCGCCTAATCCTGTACCGCGTTGGTATGGTCTAAAGCTACTCGCTGTTACGATTTTAAAGATTTCTTTTACCATCCCTTTAAGGCTAGATCCCGGAATGGTTGGATTGTTTTGACCACCATAGAATTCTAGAGGTGTTGTGTCCTCTTGTTTCGATGGACCACCTATGAATAGTGGTGTTTCTGTTGTAATGGTGAGATCAATATAACCAGTATGTGTATCCATTTTCGTAACATGATCACGGTACGCATCAATAACATCCTTTGTGACACCTTCAAAATTCCCATCATAGAATTCAGCAGGAATTACATGGCTTGGTAAACGCACAAAATTGTATGCTGCGCTAGCAGGTGTAGACGGATATTTGCTATTACCATTGCTTCTAGCACCGCTATTACCATAGGAATTATTGTAACCACCAGAACGTCCTTGACCACCACGGCCACCACTACGCGGTTCCGTCGCCTTTTTGATATCAAAATCTGGACCATTTACACGTTGAAAGAAGGCTGCACTAGCCGCATGTTTATTCTTTGCTTTCTTTGCCATACTACGCCTCCTTATCTACGATGCTCACATACCGATAATCGATATAGCTCGCTTGATGGTTATCTAAATATCCAATATAATTGCGCGTTGTTAAGTAGCAATATTGTTTTGTTGCTGTAATAGGGATAATTTGTGAAAGCTTACGCCCTGTATCAACTAAATGGGTAAAACCTTCAATATTATGTAATTGGGCATAACCTGCATCATTTTCACCAATCATACGAGATGTGGAATCCACGTAAGATACGCTTTCACCAGAGGCATCGGAAATATAGCGATATGAAATAGATCCATTTTGAACGGTAACGCGCAATTCTTCTGTATCGTTAAAGATGCGCATTTCTTGCAAATAAGCATTGTCAATGGCGTTAGAACCATCAGAGAATTGGAATGCACCATTCTTGTAATAGCCCCATTTTACTTCGTGCACAGACCAAGTAACGACTAGACCATCGTGTTGCATGTGTCCCTTCGCAACAACAGCAATATTCACTTCTGTTAGAGCGCCACAGGTGCCGCTAGTTTTTGTATATACGCCTTCGTGGCGTTGTAATTCTTTACTCATGGCAACCTCCTTAGCCGTTTACAGTTTCTTTAATACATTGTTGCAACGCACTCACTAGGTTTTCAAGATGAGAGGCATCACCAGATATTACCTTACCATTACCATCGATGGTGTAGCTTTCACCATGATATTGAACGGTAACAGATTTGCCTTGCACACGACCATAACCAATCGTGCGGTTTGCCCCCAATGTAACTTGGCCCGTCATGAGATCCTTCACGAGAAGCATCACAAGGCCGGCCTCTGCATCGTTACAGTTTTTAACAGTCATGCGCAATGGGAATGTCACGGCATCACCCTTAGTGTTACGTACAGGGTGATCTTGGAACAAGGCGCCATTCATAGCACCACCAGTGAAACGATCCACGCGGATACGAGGTTGTTCCTCTTGATTAAACTGTTTATCAAAGTAAATTTCATCGACCATGACACGGCCCTTACGGCTATCCTTATCATCGTCATTACTGTATCCAAAAAGCGTATTCACAAGTGCATCATTCATACCGATAGCTTGTAGAATACGACCACATTGATGACGCAATACACCTTTAACGGATGTACCAGGAACGAAAAGCGCTACGGATTTATCTTCCCACGCTTCTTCAAAGATAGATTTAATAAGCACCGTATCTTCTAAATAAGCATTTATATTGATGACTAAATCGCGGTCAGCTACAAGGGCTTGTTTAGGAATAGCTACGGAATCGCCATCTTTGCCAATTAACCATGCTTTCACATGGTCTGGGTTTGTAAAGTCATAGTGTTCTAAGGCAATATCCTTACAAGCAACGCGACCGAAACCATTTACCGTACGAGCTCCAATAGCGATGCCATGTTGTAACGCATTGGCTAAGGCAGCGAGGGCCTTTTCAATCTTATCGCCTTGTTGTTCGTGATACCGACGGATAACACAATCGATGCGCAATTGACCGGTAGCACCCGATTCGATAACCTCGAAATCATATTTAGCACCATCTACGGTTACACCACGCACATCATCAATGCGAATGCCGTCACGTACGACAATATTCGTATCTTCTAAAGGAATATCATTGATTTGTAGCGCACTTTGAGTTCCCTTATCGTCGATAGATCCAAATAGCACCAATTCCGCATCAGGTACAAGACCTTGCAAGGCTTGACGCAATACGCCGGCCAAGGATGTGCCAGGAATAAATGGTTGCCCATCATGGTAGGTCACCACGATATCATCAACCGTATCATTTAATATATCATTACTCACACCAGCACGGATAATAAGCGGACTCGTGAGTTTGACAGTACCAGTCAGAGTGTACCGCCCTATAATACTTGCAGAGTTTAACATACGACGGTCCTCCTTACTTAACTTTTCTAATATGTCTAAAGAAATACAACCAATATTCGTAAGCTACAGTATCAGCTAGTTTTGCTGCATCGAGGCCCACCATATCGATAAGTTCTGTCGGAATTTGGTAATAGGAGCCACTTGTGCCAGATTTAGACAAGCACGCATTCACTAACATATTCGCATCAAAATCGATGATATAATCCATCAAATTAACGCGTTTCGTTTCACTGTGCGTGTATGCATGTTCCAATTGGAATTCACGCAAATTCTTTTCAAGCACCTTTTTATCTGCTTTAGTTTGCGCTACAAAGTCTTGCAATTGGCGATGGCCAGTGGCATGGTCTGTACCGAGTTCAGCCAATAAAACGGACGCGAAATGCTTAGAGATACTACGAGAATCCATAGTGCGTTTAATATACGTATCCACATCGTGAGCTGCATGTAATCGTGCATTTAAGATGATTTGTTTTTCCAATACCTTCTTCGCAATGCGACGTGTTGGTTTATGTAAAGATGTAAGAGCTTCTGCTTTTGCCTTACCTAATGGTACCATTGTACCTTCCAATGGTGTCCAAAGACGACCTTGACCATACCCTTCTTGCACGCGAGCACCCATACCGTTGTATAAAATAGTTTGCAATGCTGCTACATCATCGGTAGACCAACCAGATGATTTTACCAATTCCACCACACTACCTGCAGAGGCAGCTGCTTCAGCACTACTACGAACGCCCCAGATGCTGTTGAAGTTTTGTTCCTCTTGGTACGAAGCAAACACACCACCGATGGTAATGTCTGAACCAATGGATGCTACCGCACGACCAACTACATCATGAATGGATTCCCTACCGAGTAGTAATGGCGTATGCAATCGTACATATAAGGAATTTCCTGCACTCGTTGGCGTTGGCACAGGCATAATATCACCAATCGTAACAGTACAATGACCGTATTCGGTACGGCGAGAACGGCCGATATGGCAATCTAAATTTTTAGGGAATTCGCGAACGAAGGATTCCAAGGCATCCTTAGGACCTACCACGGAGCCCACAAATACTTGATTTGGTTCTACATATTCATAGTTAAAAATCGTGCCATCACTGCTGCGGCCTTGTACGCGCTCTTGCTCAGATGAGCGAGACATATGCAATTTAATCGCTGTTTCCACAGAAACTGGGCTGCATTCTGTACCATCTAGTACGATAAATCCCTTTACACCTTTAAAGCCAAGAAGATTTTGTTTTTCTGGTACATTGTATTCTTGTTTTGCATAAAAAGAATCAACTACCTGGTTAGATGCAAACTTAGTTTCTTTAGCGGCATTCTTATTTTTTTGTAAGCTCAATGGTGTAGGGAATGATGTTCCCTTTACTGTATCTTTATAAGCGGATACGAAACGTAAACCACCGTAGAACAAATTCATAAAGTCCTGATTTGTATGCGCTGTTTTACCAAGGTTATGGGATTTGATAAACTGAGTGGCAAATAGGCCTCGCAAAATGCGTCCATCAATAGATCCACGTGTACCTGTCAATACGCCTGCTGTCGAAGAATTGGCAATGAGCGTTGGGGATTGTATAGTGACCGTAATATTTACTTGTTCCATAGTTTACCCCCTATTGTATCTAGATCAAATGCTTTATCATCGATTTTACATACCACTTGACCAAATCCACGATTTCGCTTACCACCAATGCCTGTCATATTGCGTACAGCACAGCTCAAAATATAGCGGTCTGTATCCGTCATATCCTCTACATCGATGTGGCCCTTAAAGGTAAGTCCTTTGTTGAGTACACGAGAGTTATGCAAGGTACCTTCCATTGCTGTTCCTGTTGTTTGGTCGATAGATGTGTAATATCGCATAGATGTATATTCTTCAAGAACGCGGTCCTTTGTGAATACTGTTGGGTACTGTTCCTCTAACTGCGCCAATTCACGAGATACCACATCATAATCAGAAATGGTCAAATTCGAGATGGACAATCTAGGTTCATCCGTAATGCCTTCAAGACGGTTGAATAAAACTTTCACATCGTCCGTTGTAAACGCCGTCATCTTAGATGTTTCCATCATTTCCGCTACCTCGAGGGCGCTTTCATATAACACACCGCGCACCCGTTTCGCCGGAATAAAAGGAATCCCGTAACGGTCATGAACGATGGTGCTGTCCGTGTTCACATCGCCTTGGCCGGACATCAGCATAGTTGGCGACAATAATTGTATAGTTAATGTGTACATATACTTACTCCAATCCAGGCAATACATAATCCATCAATTCAATGGCATCCGTATACGGTGTGCGCATATGGCCATCAATCTTAGCCCATAGCTTGTCTGTGAAAGCTTCCCAACCAGCTACATTCGGCAACGATGCCCCTGTATTACGCAATTGTTCAAGGAATACGGTCCACATATGTTCATTATCTTGTAGTACGGAACGCAATTCCTTCACCTTGTTATGCGCCATCACCTTGCCAGCATTGAATTGAGCTGTACAATCCAATACTTGAGGCAATCCTTCTATATCACCAGAGGCTACAGATTCTGTACGGCCATAAACGCGGTATGGACCAAAGTGCATATTGCCTGTTAGGCTACTGTATTCATTGGCAAAAAATTGCTCCAATGTTGGCGCTGTTTCGCCGTGTAAGAAGGCAAAGTCCATCCAGCAGGATTCTGAAATCGTATGGGTTTCATTGTATGCACGCATCTTGGATTTTGCACTATCACACAATTGTTCTGCCATTTCGTAGCCTCTAAAGAATGGATATGATGTAGGAATCACCGCAATACCTGCACAGGATGCAATAGACATGCCATCCGCATCACTCAATAATTGTTGCATCAAGAATTGTGACGTTTGTACCGCAATACGAGCATTACAGATGAATGTAATATCGTCACCGCCTACGATAATAGGGCGAATTGGCATCATGTTCGGTTTCAGTTCCAATTCTGAATCTAACACATCATAGTGATCGATGATCCATTCCACTGTAGCCTTAAAGCTGGCCAACGTTTTTTCATGAACGCGCTTGGATAAGGCGCTGCGTTCTTCCAAAGTTTTACAAGCTCTGAAATGAGCACCCATGTTGTTACCATCAATATGAACGATAGCAATATCATTGATACCCGTTTTACTAGTATCTGTAGATTGGTTTTGACCTAGGTCCTCTAACTCAGATGGGAATACCCAGTCCGTGTCTTCTGTACCGAATAGGTCGAGAGTCAATCGTTTATTTGCTGCGTCAAAAGCGTTAAATTTAGCAGAAAAGGACGTAGCCACAAGGCGTTTTTCACCTATTGGTTCTGTTGTATCAGCCACATCACCACTAAAATCGCAAATCGTAGTCAACCCTGTATTGGCTGGCGTCACAATCGGATGTAGAGTATGCTGATTAGCTTTTAATTGTGAATATAACACGCCTAAATCACTGGAGAACTTATCCTTATCAAGGGTAATTGTTCCAGATGTGGCCCCTACCTTGAGGGATGGATATTTCGTCAAGACACGAGTAGTGAATTGCTTAATGATATTCGCCACGAGTGCTTCATGAGCTTCGTCAACCAACACTAATGCATTACCGCCCCCGATGTACGCCACATACACAGGCGTCGGTAGTGCTGTAAGACTTTCACCCTGGCTTAACCAAGATGTTGTATCTGCAGCCACCCCAATATTATTAATGACATCATCGCACAACACATTCTTAAATAATCGGTCCACAATATATGAAGCCCCTACATTGGCCTTCAATTTATTGTTTGCGAAGATGTACTTTTGAATGGACTGCACATCAAATAAAATCGCATTTACTTGCATAGGCTCACTCCTTACCTATTAACACAACATTTATAAATGAC
>OBVJ01000719.1_pt1 | contig 10810 bp, 9 predicted proteins | sample 1495071 | NCBI WGS metagenome assembly OBVJ01 (sample SAMEA2579985, study PRJEB22360) | human gut metagenome | reverse complement strand
GGTGATTTCACTGCGCCAGCGCGAGTTTGTGCTGGCATCACGGCTTTCTGGCGCGGGCCATGTGCGGGTGTTTATTGATCATCTGGCAGGTGCGGTGATCCCCTCGCTGCTGGTGCTGGCGACGCTGGATATCGGTCATATGATGCTACACGTCGCGGGGATGTCCTTCCTCGGTCTCGGCGTGACCGCGCCGACCGCCGAATGGGGCGTGATGATTAACGACGCGCGTCAGTATATCTGGACCCAGCCGCTGCAAATGTTCTGGCCGGGGCTGGCGCTGTTTATCAGCGTGATGGCCTTTAACCTGGTGGGTGACGCACTGCGCGATCATCTGGACCCTCATCTGGTGACGGAGCACGCACACTAATGCCACAACAGATTGAACTCCGTAATATCGCGCTACAGGCCGCGCAGCCGCTGGTGCACGGCGTATCGTTAACCCTGCAACGTGGGCGTGTGCTGGCGTTAGTCGGCGGTAGTGGCAGCGGGAAGTCGCTGACCTGCGCCGCGACGCTGGGCATTCTGCCTGCTGGCGTTCGCCAGACGGCGGGGGAAATTTTGGCCGATGGAAAACCGGTTTCTCCCTGCGCCCTGCGCGGCATCAAAATTGCCACCATCATGCAGAACCCGCGCAGTGCCTTTAATCCGCTGCACACCATGCACACCCACGCGCGTGAAACCTGCCTGGCGCTGGGGAAACCCGCCGATGACGCTACGCTTACCGCTGCCATAGAAGCGGTGGGGCTGGAAAACGCCGCGCGCGTGCTGAAGCTCTACCCGTTCGAGATGAGCGGCGGCATGTTGCAGCGCATGATGATTGCGATGGCGGTGCTGTGCGAATCACCGTTTATCATCGCCGATGAACCAACCACCGATCTCGACGTTGTAGCACAGGCGCGCATCCTCGATCTGCTGGAAAGCATTATGCAAAAACAAGCACCGGGAATGCTGCTGGTTACCCATGATATGGGCGTGGTAGCGCGTCTGGCAGACGATGTGGCGGTAATGTCTCACGGTAAGATTGTTGAACAGGGCGATGTAGAAACGCTGTTTAACGTCCCCAAACATGCGGTAACGCGCAGCCTGGTTTCCGCTCATCTCGCCCTCTACGGTATGGAGCTGGCATCATGACTTTACTTAACGTCTCCGACCTTTCCCATCACTACGCGCACGGTGGATTTAGCGGCAAACATCAACACCAGGCGGTGCTGAATAACGTTTCCCTGGCCCTGAAAAGCGGTGAAACCGTCGCCCTGCTGGGGCGCAGCGGCTGCGGAAAAAGTACCCTCGCGCGGCTGCTGGTAGGGTTAGAGTCGCCCTCACAGGGAAATATTAGCTGGCGCGGCGAACCGTTGGCGAAGCTCAATCGCGCGCAACGTAAAGCGTTCCGCCGTGATATTCAAATGGTGTTTCAGGACTCCATCAGCGCCGTGAATCCGCGCAAAACCGTGCGCGAGATCCTGCGTGAACCGATGCGCCACCTGCTATCGCTGAAAAAAGCCGAACAACTGGCGCGCGCCAGTGAAATGCTGAAGGCGGTCGATCTCGACGACAGCGTGCTCGACAAACGCCCACCGCAGTTAAGCGGCGGCCAGCTCCAGCGCGTCTGCCTGGCTCGCGCGCTGGCGGTCGAACCGAAACTGCTGATTCTGGATGAAGCGGTTTCGAACCTTGATCTCGTGTTACAGGCGGGTGTCATTCGCCTGCTGCCTGTTCATCACCCACGACTTACGCCTGGTGGAACGCTTCTGTCAGCGGGTGATGGTGATGGACAACGGACAAATCGTCGAAACCCAGGTGGTGGGAGATAAATTAACCTTTTCCTCTGACGCCGGACGTGTGCTACAAAACGCGGTATTACCCGCATTCCCCGTGCGCCGTCGCACCACAGAAAAGGTTTAACGCAAATGCAACGAGTCACCATCACGCTTGATGACGATTTACTGGAGACGCTGGACAGTCTGAGCCAGCGTCGTGGTTATAACAACCGTTCCGAGGCGATCCGCGATATTCTGCGTAGCGCTCTGGCGCAGGAAGCCACTCAACAACACGGCACACAAGGTTTCGCGGTGCTGTCGTATGTGTATGAACACGAAAAACGCGACTTAGCCAGCCGTATTGTCTCCACCCAGCATCATCACCACGATCTCTCAGTTGCTACTCTGCATGTGCACATTAATCACGACGACTGTCTGGAAATCGCCGTGTTGAAAGGTGACATGGGCGACGTGCAGCATTTTGCCGATGACGTCATCGCCCAGCGCGGCGTGCGGCACGGGCATTTGCAGTGCTTGCCGAAGGAAGATTAACACCTACCAACGCGCCGTTATTTCCTGACGGCGCAGTAAACTTCTGACAAATATCGACTCACGTCACATTTTTTTGATCACGATTTGGTCCCTCAAAATGTGAGACGCTTCGATCCTCTTTTTCTCCCGTTCACCTACTATACGCTTGAAGTTGTCCATGATTGTCCATAGACAACTGTAAATGTTCAGGTGCGCGCCATGAAATCATTAAGTAAGTCGTCACAAATACCGCTCTATCAACAAGTGGTGGAGTGGATAAGAGAAAGTATTTATACCGGGGATCTGGTGGAAGACGATCGCATTCCTTCGGAATACCAGATTATGGATATGCTGGAAGTGAGCCGGGGAACCGTTAAAAAAGCGGTCGCCCAACTGGTAAAAGAAGGCGTGTTGATACAGGTCCAGGGGAAGGGAACATTTGTCAAAAAAGAGAACGTGGCATATCCGTTAGGTGAAGGATTATTGTCATTCGCGGAATCGCTGGAAAGCCAGAAAATACACTTTACCACTGAAGTTATTACGTCACGGATTGAACCGGCTAATCGTTATGTGGCAGAGAAATTAAGAATAACGCCCGGTCAGGATATTCTTTACCTTGAGCGTTTACGTTCAATTGGTGATGAAAAAGCGATGCTGATAGAGAACCGTATCAATATTGAGCTATGCCCCGGCATCGTGGAAATCGATTTTAATCAACACAATTTATTTCCAACAATAGAAAGTTTGTCGAAAAGAAAAATTCGTTACTCGGAAAGTCGCTATGCCGCGCGATTAATTGGTAATGAACGCGGTCATTTTTTAGATATCAGTGAAGATGCACCCGTTTTGCATCTGGAGCAATTAGTCTTTTTCTCCCGAGAGTTACCCGTTGAGTTTGGCAACGTCTGGTTAAAAGGAAATAAATATTATCTGGGCACCGTGCTGCAACGGCGGGAATTGAGTTAAATACACTTTTTTATGAGGAATAAAATGCAAGGCATACAGTTTCAGGAAAATTATATTCAACGACTTCCGGCAGGGTTAAGCGTTGAACAGATCATCCGTCAGTTAGCGCAACCGTTGGTTGCTGCTGAGCTGGTGGTCCCTGATTTTGCCGATCACGTACTGAAACGTGAAGCGACGTACCCAACGGGGCTGCCTACCGAACCGCCGTGCGTCGCCATTCCGCACACGGACCATAAACATGTCAGGCACAATGCAATTGCCGTCGGTATTTTGCCAGAGCCGGTAGAGTTTGCCGATATGGGCGGCGACCCTGATCCCGTGCCTGTCAGGGTGATTTTTTTGCTCGCCTTAAGCGAAAGTAACAAACAATTAAATGCCCTGGGCTGGATTATGGAGATGATTCAGGATACGCCCTTTATGCAAGCCTTGCTTACAATGGAAACAACAAAAATACACACAGTAATCTTAAACAAAATGAATGAACGAGGTGAAATATGAGTCAAACCATTTTATTTGTCTGCGCCACGGGTATTGCCACATCCACGGCGGTAACAGAAAAAGTCATGGAGTATTGCAAAGAGCACGGCCTTAACGTCAATTATTCCCAAACCAACGTTGCCTCTTTACCCGGTAATACCGACGGCGTAGCGCTGGTTGTTTCAACGACTAAAGTGCCTTATGAACTCGACGTGCCGGTGGTTAACGGCTTACCCATTATTACCGGTATTGGCGAAGAGAAAGTACTGGCGCAAATTGTTTCGATCCTTAAAAAGTAATTAATAATAATTAATTTCAACCCACTCCATCAGGCGCTAACGCGAGGTGCGCTCTCGCCTGAAAAAGAGGTTTATTATGAACGATATCGCGCATACCCTCTATAATATTGTGCAATATATATTGGGATTTGGTCCCACGGTAATGTTGCCGTTGGTGTTATTTATTCTTGCTCTCTTTTTTAAAGTAAAACCCGCTAAAGCCTTACGTTCGTCATTAACGGTCGGCATTGGTTTTGTCGGTATTTATGCCATTTTCGATATTCTTACCAGCAATGTCGGGCCAGCGGCCCAGGCGATGGTTGTAATAAACCTAATTAATTTCCCGGTGGTGGATTTAGGCTGGCCGCCGCTTTCCGCTATTACATGGGGTTCGCCAATTGCCCCGTTTGTTATTCCCCTGACTATTCTGATTAACGTGGCGATGCTGGCGTTAAATAAAACCCGCACCGTTGACGTAGATATGTGGAACTACTGGCATTTTGCCCTTGCCGGTACGCTGGTTTATTACAGCACCGGCAGCCTGTTCTTTGGTTTGCTGGCAGCGGCGATTGCTGCGGTGGTAGTACTTAAACTCGCCGACTGGTCTGCGCCACTGGTACAAAAATACTTTGGCCTGGAAGGGATCTCTTTGCCGACGCTCTCTTCGGTGGTGTTCTTTCCGGTCGGTCTGTTGGTCGACAAAATCATCGACCATATCCCCGGCCTCAATCGTATTCATATCGACCCGGAAACCGTACAGAAAAAGTTTGGCATCTTCGGCGAACCGATGATGGTTGGCACTATTCTGGGCATTCTGCTCGGCGTAATTGCCGGATACGATTTCAAAAAAGTCTTGCTGCTTGGCATCAGCATTGGCGGTGTGATGTTCATCCTGCCACGCATGGTACGCATCCTGATGGAAGGTTTATTACCGCTGTCTGAAGCCATTAAAAAGTATCTCAATGCCAAATACCCTGACCGTGACGATCTCTATATCGGCCTGGATATCGCCGTTGCCGTAGGTAACCCGGCGATTATCTCCACCGCCCTGCTGCTGACGCCAATCTCGGTCTTTATCGCGTTTGTCCTCCCAGGTAATGAAGTCCTGCCGCTTGGTGACCTTGCCAACCTGGCGGTAATGGCGTCGATGATTGCTTTAGCCAGCCGTGGCAATATTTTCCGCACCGTTCTGGCGGCGATCCCGGTGATTATTGCCGACCTGTGGATTGCGACTAAAATCGCACCGTTTATTACCGGCATGGCGAAAGACGTTAACTTCAAATTTGCCGAAGGCTCCAGCGGCCAGGTTTCCAGTTTCCTTGATGGCGGTAACCCGTTCCGCTTCTGGCTGCTGGAAATCTTCAACGGCAATATCATCGCCATTGGTCTGGTGCCGGTTATCGCCCTGGTACTGTATGGCATTTTCCGAATGACGCGGAGCACGGTTTATGCCTGATAACAGCGCAGCTATCGTTATCGATATTGGCACCACCAATTGCAAAGTCACCTGCTTTTCCTGCCTGGACGCAACGACGTTGGGCGCGCATAAATTCGTGACGGCAAAGCAGATCTCCCCACAGGGCGATGTCGATTTCGATATCGACGCCCTCTGGCAGGAGGTCCGCCAGGCGATAGCGCAACTGAACGCCGCTTCGCCGCTGCCGGTCAGGCGGATAAGCATTGCCAGTTTTGGCGAGTCAGGGGTGTTTCTTGACGAACATGGCGAGATCCTGACGCCAATGCTGGCATGGTATGACCGTCGCGGTGAAGAGTATCTGGCAACGCTTAGCGAGGCAGACAGTGCGGCACTTTATGACATTTGCGGGTTACCACTGCACAGCAATTACTCTGCCTTCAAAATGCGTTGGTTGCTGGAGCATTATCCGCTGCGCAATCGTCGCGGCCTGCGCTGGCTACATGCACCGGAAGTGCTGCTCTGGCGGCTGACTGGCGAACAGCGAACGGATATCACCTTAGCCAGCCGTACACTGTGCCTGGACGTGCGCAAAGGCGAATGGTCAGCGAAAGCGGCGGCGTTGTTACACGTTCCCTGTTCAGCATTTGCGCCATTGGTGCAGCCAGGCGAACACGCCGGATGGGTCAGTGAGTCGCTCTGTAAAACGCTTGGGTTCTCGCAATCGGTCAGCGTGACGCTGGCCGGACATGACCATATGGTGGGTGCGCGGGCGTTGCAGATGATGCCGGGCGATATCCTTAACTCGACGGGCACCACGGAAGGCATTCTGCAACTGGATACACAACCGACGCTGGATGAACAGGCCAAACGTGACAAGCTGGCAAACGGCTGTTACTCGCTTGCCAACCAGTTCACCCTGTTTGCTTCTCTGCCCGTGGGCGGTTTCGCGCTGGAGTGGCTGCGTAACACGTTCCGGCTAACCGATGAGGAGATCGCCGTGTCGCTCAATCGTGGGTATGCGGATTATCTGGCGGGGAACTGGTCGCTTGATGACATTCCCGTTTTTATTCCGCATCTTCGCGGTTCGGGTTCGCCCTATAAAAATCGCCATACCCGAGGATTATTTTATGGGCTTGGCGATACGTTAAATATCGATATGTTAATTGCCAGCGTCTCACTGGGATTAACCATGGAATTTGCCAACTGCTTCGCCTGTTTTAATGTGCCCGGCACCAGCGCGTTAAAAGTGATAGGTCCGGCAACCCATAATCCCCTTTGGCTGCAATTAAAGGCGGATATTTTACAGCGTCCGGTTGAAGCAATTGCATTTAACGAGGCGGTTTCTGTCGGAGCATTATTAACCGCCGCACCGGATATTCCACCGCCGCAAGTCACCATAGCCCAACGTTTGTTACCGAATCGGGCGAGATACCATCAATTACAGCGTTATCAGCACAAATGGAAAAGCTGGTATCAGTTGAAATTACAGCAAGAAGGCGTGATGCCATTACATCATCGGGAGGAGCACTATGTTGAGTAAAACCGTGGAAGTCAGAAACAGTACTGGCCTGCATGCACGTCCGGCGGCCTGTCTGGCGAAAGCCGCCAAAAAATATAGCTGTAAAGTGACGCTGCACTATGAAGGTAATGATATTAATGCCACCAGCATGATGAATATTATGCGCGCCGGAATAAAAGGCGGAAAAACGGTGGAAATACGCTGCGAAGGTGATGATGAAAACGAGGCAATACAAACTCTCACTACCTTATTTCGCGACCGCTTCGGTGAAGCTGAATAATTAACTGATATTAAAAGATGAGGTTTTCAATATGCCATTAGTTAATGGACGGATACTGCTCGACCGCATTCAGGAAAAACGGGTATTAGCGGGCGCATTTAATACCACCAATCTGGAGACAACGATTTCAATTTTAAACGCCATTGAGCGTTCAGGATTACCCAACTTCATTCAGATTGCGCCCACCAATGCACAACTGTCGGGATACGATTACATTTATGAAATCGTGAAACGTCACGCTGATAAAATGGATGTTCCGGTCAGTCTTCATCTTGATCACGGGAAAACTCAGGAGGATGTTAAACAGGCGGTGCGCGCGGGCTTTACCTCGGTCATGATTGACGGTGCCGCATTCTCTTTTGAAGAGAATATCGCTTTCACCCAGGAAGCTGTCGATTTCTGTAAATCCTATGGCGTACCGGTTGAAGCGGAGCTGGGGGCGATTCTCGGCAAAGAAGACGATCACGTCAGCGAAGCCGATTGCAAAACGGAACCGGAAAAGGTGAAGACCTTTGTCGAACGCACCGGTTGCGACATGCTGGCAGTTTCTATTGGTAACGTTCATGGCCTGGACGATATACCGCGGATCGATATCCCCCTGCTGAAGCGCATTGCCGAAGTCAGCCCGGTGCCGCTGGTTATTCACGGCGGCTCCGGTATCGCCCCGGAGATATTACGCAGTTTCGTTAATTATCGCGTCGCTAAAGTGAATATCGCCAGCGATCTGCGCAAAGCGTTTATCACCGCAGTCGGCAAAGCGTATGTGAATAATCACAACGAGGCGAATCTGGCACGGGTGATGGCATCAGCAAAAAACGCCGTCGAGGAAGATGTGTATAGCAAAATCCTGATGATGAATGAGGGGCATCGGTTGGGTAAGTAAATCTTCGCCGGATGCGGCGTGACGCCTTATCCGGCCTACAAAACCACTAAAATTCAATAAATTGCACCAATGCGTAGACCCTATAAGCTTACGCATCGGGCAACTGTAATTACGCCATTGTCCCAATTGTCTTCCTGAATCTCAGCAGTGCGATGGTGAAAAACGCGCCGCCAATTGCCATCAGTGTCAGGAACTGCGGCCAGACGATTTCGAATCCGGCACCACGGTAGAGGATGGCCTGCGCGAGGCTAACAAAGTGTGTCGTCGGCATGGTCAGCATAATGTCCTGCACCATCTGCGGCATACTTTCGCGCGGCGTGGAACCACCGGAAAGCATTTGCAGCGGCAGCAGCACCAGAATCACCAGCAGCCCCAGTTGCGGCATTGAACGCGCTATCGTCCCCATAAAAATGCCGATTGACGTGGTGGCAAACAAACTGAGCGCCACGCCCAGCATAAACAGCGGGATCGAGCCTTCAATCGGTACGCCCAGCACGCCTTTCACCATCAGCACCAGCGATAATCCCGACACCACCAGCACCACCAGCCCCATCGACCAGACCTTTGCCATCATGATCTCAAACGGCGTTATCGGCATCACCAGTAAGTGTTCCACCGTGCCGTGTTCACGCTCGCGGATCAGTGCCGATCCGGTCAACACAATCGCCAGCATGGTAATGTTGTTGATGATCGCCATCACCCCGCCAAACCACGCGGGATCGAGGTTCGGGTTAAAGCGCATCCGGGTTTCCAGCGATACCAACGGTTCGCTGTTATCACGGTAGCGCGCGACAAAGCTGTTCACTTCACCGTTGATAATATTCTGGATATAACCGTTGCCAGTGAATGCCTGGCTCATGCGCGTGGCATCGACGTTCACCTGAATATCCGGCTGGCGTCCGGCGAGGACATCACGCTGAAAATTAGGCGGAATATTTATCGCGAAGGTATAACGTCCGGCGTCCAGTCCGGCATCCATCTCATCGGCGGTGATCATCTCCGGTGGCAAAAACCACGGGCGATAGAAGCTGTTAACGATCCGGTTCGACAACTGCGATTGATCCATATCGGCTATGGCGATCGGCGCGAGATTCAACGATCCTGGCGTAACGGTCGCTGACGAATACACCGACACCGTAAACGAGAAGACAATCAGCGTCAGCATCGCTTTATCACCGAGCAGACTGCGCAACTCTTTGATACCCAGATTAAAAATATTGCGTAAATGGCGCATCATCCCTCCTGTTTTTTCAGCAGCAGGATGCTTAAGCCCATCACCAGCGGTATGGCTATCAGCAACGGGATAAAAAGTTGCCACAAATCAGTCAGATCCAGCGCTTTCGAGAACGTTCCGCGGGCGATAGTCAGAAAATGACTGGTGGGATAAACCTCGCCGATCCAACGTCCTGGACCTTCCAGCGAAGCTACCGGATCGATCATCCCGGAAAACTGTGTCGCCGGGATCAACGTGATAATTGCCGTACCGAAAATGGCGGCAATCTGGCTTTTCATAAAGGTGGAGATCAGCAGCCCCATTCCGGTGGCGATGATGATATACAGCAGCGCCGCCAGGGTGAGAGTCAGGAAACTGCCTTTATGCGGTACGCCAAACACAAACACCGACAGGGCGCAGAGCAGGAAAAAGTTCAGCATCCCCAGCGCGATGTATGGCAGCTGTTTGCCAAGTAAAAATTCGCTACGGGTGGTGGGGGTCACGTAAAGGTTGATAATCGACCCTAGCTCTTTTTCCCGCACCACGCTAAGGGCGCTTAGCATTGACGGGATCATCATCAGCAGAAGCGGGATCACCGCCGGAACAATCGCCGGCAGGCTTTTTACGTCCGGGTTATAGCGATAGCGCGTCTCAATATTCATCAGCCCGCTTTGGCTGGCGGGTGTGGACTGTCGGCTCGCCACATCCTGTAGCCAGCTCTGGTGCATGGCCTGCACGTAACCTTTTACCGTTTCGGCGCGGCTCGGCATCGCACCGTCGATCCAGACACCGAGTTCCACGGGCGTACCACGCGCGATATCGCGCCCGAAATTGGGAGGGATCTCAATTGCCACCGTGATATCGCCCGCACGCATCCGACGATCAAGCTCGTCATAACTGGTGAGCGGTGGCTGTTCGATAAAGTAACGGGAACCGGAGAGATTGAGCGTCCACGCCTGGCTACTGACGGTTTGATCGCGGTCAAGCACCGCAAAGCGCAGGTTTTCCACATCCATACTGATGCCGTAACCCATTATCAGCATCAGGATCACCGTTCCCATCAGCGCCAGCGTCGAACGTACCGGATCGCGTCGCAGTTCCAGCGCTTCGCGGCGGCTGTAGCTAAACAGACGGCGCAGGCTGAATCCCTGACGTGGCGCGTGGGTGGTGTCGTGTACCACCGGCGGCGCTTCAGCTTCGTTGCTCTGCCCTGCCGCTTCCTGCAAATAAGCGATAAATGCCTCTTCCAGACTGGCGGCTCCGCGTTTCTCAACCAGTTCCGGCGGTGTACCGCTGGCGAGCACTTTTCCGGCGTGCATCAGTGAGATACGGTCACAACGTTCCGCTTCGTTCATAAAGTGGGTGGAGATGAAGATAGTCACTTTGTCCTGGCGCGAGAGATCCACCATCAACTGCCAGAACATATCCCTCGCCACCGGATCGACGCCAGAAGTCGGTTCATCAAGGATTAACATCTCCGGGCGATGAA
>OBVJ01000710.1_pt1 | contig 10972 bp, 7 predicted proteins | sample 1495071 | NCBI WGS metagenome assembly OBVJ01 (sample SAMEA2579985, study PRJEB22360) | human gut metagenome | reverse complement strand
CTGCCGGAAGAAATGCAAGCACGGCCCTCCATTTGTGCCGATGATGACGTAATAGGCTGGACCTGGCTGGACGCCGCCGGAAACCCGGATTCATGACAGGCGCTTCTCTTGGAATGATTCCAAATTAATAATATTCTTTCTCCATGAGTCATTGCGAGGATGGGCGCATCCGCATCCGCGGCGCCCGTGAGCATAATTTGCAGAATGTGGATGTGGATATTCCCCTGGGGCGGCTGACGGTGGTGACGGGACCTTCCGGCTCGGGGAAAACAAGTCTGGCCATGCACACGCTGTACGCGGAAGGCCAGCGGCGTTATATGGAAACTTTTTCCCCGTACGTGCGCCAGTTCATGGACCGCATGGACAAGCCGGATGTGGACGCCGTAGAGAATATTCTTCCGGCCATCGCCCTGCATCAGCGCAACTCCGTCAGGACATCCCGCTCCACGGTAGGGACCATGACGGGGCTGAATGATTACTGGAAGTTTGTTTTCGCCCGTCTGGCCGTGGGCATTGACCCGGAAACAGGGCGGGAAATCAAGCCGGAAACGCCGGGCACCATTGATGAAAAACTGCATGCGGACTTCCCCGCCGGAACGGAAGTGATGGTTTGCCTGGAGGTGGCGCGGCCCGAATCCGTGGATCTTCCCGCGTTGAAAAGGAATCTGGTGGCACAGGGGTATTTGCGCGCTTTTGCGCATGGAGAGACCCTCCGGCTGGAGGATGAGGATTGGACGCTGGAGGAAGGAGAACCGCTGCTGGTGGTTCAGGACCGCGTGAGGCTGACGGAAGACCAGAGGGAACGCAGGCTGGAAGCGCTGGAAACGGCCATGCGCCTGGGCGGCGGCGTGGCCCATGTGATTCCCCGTGTGGACGGCGTCTGGCTGCCCGCTTTGAAATTCCGCGGGGACTGGCATCCGCTGATGGAGCCGCGGCCGGGCCTGTTTTCTTTCAATTCCCCCCTGGGGGCGTGCCCGGAATGCCGCGGCTACGGGCGCGTCATCACGATTGACTACAACCGGTGCATCAAGCCGGAACTCAGCGTTCATGACGGGGCCATCCATATTTTTGAGGGGGACGGGAAAGTCTTTTCCGAATGCAAGCGGGACCTGATGCGCGGCTGGCGCAAAAACGCCCGCAAAGTCCGTCTGGATGTGCCGTGGAAGGATTTGAAGCAATGGGAGCGGGACTGGCTGCTGTACGGCGACGGCGATGACCCGGATGAAATGTATGAACAGGGGCTGTGGTACGGCATTGCGGGCTTTTTCAAATATCTGGAAAGCCGCACGCATAAGATGCACGTGCGGGTGTACCTGAGCCGTTTCCGCACGTATCAGGAATGCCCCTCCTGCCATGGTCTGCGCCTGAGGCCGGAAGCACTTCAATTCAAGGTGGGCGGCAAAAGCATGCCGGAACTTTCCGGCATGCCCATGGATGAGCTGCTGACCTGGGTGGATAGGTACGTGACGCCGCGGGCGGATGAAGACCCCGGCTTGAAACATGCCGTGGCGGAACTCAGGAGCCGCCTGGAATATCTGAATGAAGTGGGATTGGGCTACCTGACGTCCGACCGCTCCACGCGGTCCCTGTCCGGAGGGGAAATTGAACGCGTGAGCCTGACAACCTGCCTGGGCGCATCCCTGACGGATACGCTGTTTGTGCTGGATGAACCTACCGTTGGACTTCATCCCCGCGATACGTCCCGTTTGATTTCCGCCATGAACCGGCTCAAAAAGCGCGGGAACACCCTGGTGGTGGTGGAGCATGAGGAAGCGGTCATGCGCGCCGCGGACTGCCTGGTGGACATGGGCCCCGGTTCCGGACGGGAAGGGGGAAGGCTGGTTTATTCCGGGGAGCCTGCCCGGATTGGAGAAATTGCGGAATCCCTGACGGGGGCTTTTCTTTCCGGCAGGCGACGCATCGCGGTGCCCAAAAAGAGGCGTAAGCCGCGCCGGTTTCTGACCGTATCCGGCGCCACGCGCCATAACCTGCGCAAACTGGACGTGAAAGTGCCCTTGGGCGTCTTCACTTGCCTGACAGGCGTCAGCGGGTCCGGGAAAAGTACCCTGGCCCACGATGTTCTTTACCTGAACGCGCTGGTGGAGAAAGGAGCCGTATGTGAGGAAGAACCTGCCCGCGTCAAGTCCATCAAAGGCTGGGAACATCTGGATGAGGTGGTGATGGTGGATCAGAGCCCCATTGTCCGCACCCCGCGCTCCACCCCTGCCGTTTATGCCGGAGTTTTTGAAGAAATACGCTCCCTCTTCGCGGAAACGGAGACGGCCCGCGCGCGCGGCATGAAGCCCGGTTTCTTCTCCTTCAACAGCGGGGACGGCCGGTGTCCGCGCTGCATGGGCATGGGGAGTGAGAAGGTGGAAATGCAGTTTCTTTCCGACATTTTCGTGCAGTGTCCGCTGTGCCGCGGCTCCCGGTACGGGAGTGAAGTGCTGAGCGTGTACCGTGACGGCAGGAATATTGCGGACGTGCTCGGCATGACGGTAGCGGCTGCGCTGGAATGCTTCAGCGCGGAAAAAGGGGCCAAAGCCTCCCGCATCGCTTCCAAGCTGGGCGTGCTTCAGCGCGTAGGGCTGGGGCACCTGACCCTGGGCCAGCCTCTGAATACCCTTTCCGGCGGTGAAAACCAGCGCCTGAAGCTGGCTAAAATCCTGCTGGACCAGATCGGTTCCGGCGCGAACAGCCCCAAGATGCTGATTCTGGACGAACCGGGAACGGGGCTTCACTTTGCGGACATTGAAGTTTTGCTGGCCGTGTTCCGGGAACTGGTGGAGCAGGGGCATACCCTGCTGGTCATCGAACACAACCCGGAGTTCATCAAATCCGCGGACTACGTGATTGACCTGGGGCCGGAGGGCGGCGCCGGAGGCGGCCATGTGGTGGCCACGGGCACGCCGGAGGAAATTGTAGCCGCCGGAAAGGGATATACGGGCAAATACCTCAGGGATGTGCTGGAAGGCAACCCTTCCGTTTACGACCCTGCGGACGCCGCCGTCCCGGAATCCGCGGACATGGATATACCGGAAGGCGTCATGGCCCTGCGGGGAGCGCGCCACCACAACCTGAAAAACGTGGATCTGGACGTGCCGCGGGGAGAAATGACCGTGCTGACCGGGCTTTCCGGCTCCGGGAAGAGCTCCCTGGCCTTTGATATCTTTTTCGCGGAAGGGCAGCGGCGTTTCATGGACGTCATGTCCCCGTACGCCCGGCAATTCACGGAACAACTGGAAAGTCCGGACATTGACCGCCTGACCGGATTGCCACCCACGGTGGCTATTGAACAGAACATGTCCCGCGGAGGCACCAAATCCACCGTGGGAACCGTTACGGAAATCTGGCAATTCATGCGTCTGCTGTATGCCAAACTGGGGCAGGCCTATTGCCCGCAGTGCGGCGTTCCGGTGGGCAAAAGGTCGGAATCGGAAGTGGTGGAGCTGGTGGCGAGGGAGCTGAAAAAACATGGCGGGCTAGCGTTGCTGGCCCCCCTCGTCAGGGGGCGCAAGGGGCATTACGCCGACCTGGCCCGCTGGGCGGAAGGAAAGGGATATGAGGAAATGTGGGTGGACGGCAAACTGGTTCCCCTGAGCGGATTCCAGCCGCTGGACCGCTATTCCAGCCATGACCTGGACTTGGTCGTTGCACGTCCGGAGGCCCCCTGGCCGCTGGAAAAGCTTGCCGGGGCGGTTCATGCCGCGCTGGAGATGGGGGAAGGGTTCCTGCAAGTGCTCCCGCCCGGTTCCGGCCGTCCGGAACTGATGGGCACCAGGCTGGCATGCGCCTCCTGCGGGCAATCCTTCCCGGAACTGGAACCGTACACGTTCTCTTTCAACTCTCCGCGCGGGTGGTGCCCCGTATGCCGCGGGCATGGAATCGTCGGCAAGGGGAAAGTAAAGGAAGACCATGCGCAATCCCTGCTGGAAGCCGAATTGAAATATGACAGGGAACTGGCGGGGCGGGCGGACGATGACAAGGGAATAACACCCTGCCCTGCCTGCCGGGGCGTGCGGTTGAATGAATTTGCCCGCTCCGTGCGGCTTCAGGGCGTGACTCCCGGTGACATTGCCTCCCTGCCTGCCGTGGCCGCCGCGGAACTGGTCAAAGGGTGGCGATTTGAACGGGAGGAAGCGCTCATTGCCCGTGACGTCGTGGCGGAAATCACGCAGCGCCTCGACTTTCTCCAGCGGGTGGGGCTGGGCTACCTTTCCTTGGACCGGAGCGCCACGACGCTCTCCGGCGGGGAAACCCAGCGCATCCGCCTGGCTTCCCAGCTGGGCTCCCACCTCCGCGGCGTGCTGTACGTGCTGGATGAACCGACCATCGGCCTGCATCCTCGGGACAACGAATTGCTGCTGGGCACGCTGGATGAACTCAAACGCCGGGGCAACACCCTGCTGGTGGTGGAACATGATGAAGATACCATGAGGCGCGCGGACCATATTGTGGACATGGGGCCGGGAGCCGGCATCCACGGCGGCAGAATCATGGCCCAGGGCACCTTTGAGGAACTGGCCGCCATGCCGGACTCCGTCACGGGCGCGGCCCTGCACCATAAGCCCAGGCACCCCTACCGCGGGAAAAGGCGCAGGATTCCTTCCAAAAAGGATGAATCCGCGTGGCTGCGCGTGGAGGGCTGCCGCCTGCACAACCTGAAGGACGTGAACGCGGCCATTCCCAAGGGACGGCTGACGGTGCTTACCGGCGTATCCGGTGCGGGGAAAACCTCCCTGATGACGGGAACCATCCGTCTGGCTGCGCGCCAGGCCATCGGCGACAAGCTCACGAGGGACCAGAGAAAATTATGGAAAACCTCTTCCGGCTTTGACTCCATCCGCATGGTGTACGGCGTGGACCAGAGCCCCATCGGCAAAACGCCCCGTTCCACCCCGGCCACCTATGTGGGTTTCCTGGACGACATCCGGACCCTGTTCGCGCAGACGGCAGACGCCCGCAGACTGGGCTTTGACCGCGGCCGCTTCTCCTTCAATACGGGGCAGGGCAACTGTGAATCCTGCAAGGGCACGGGCATGCAAAAGCTGGAAATGGACTTCCTGCCCCCCTGCTATGTGCCGTGCGAGACCTGCCGGGGTAAACGCTACAACGCCGCAACCCTGACCGTAAGGTACAAGGGGAAGACCATTGCGGACGTGCTTCAGATGGACTTTGCGGAAGCGGCGGAATTTTTTGAAAGCCAGCCCCGCATCTCGGATCCCCTCAAACTGCTGTCGGAAACCGGCCTGGGCTATCTGACGCTGGGGCAGGCCTCCAACACGCTTTCCGGCGGGGAGGCCCAGCGGCTCAAGCTGGTGACGGAACTCATCAAGGGCCGGCGCGTCAGCCGGAACGCCCTGATGAAAGGCAGGGAACTGCCCGGAGACCTGTACCTGATTGAAGAACCCTCCATCGGCCTGCATCCGCGGGACGTACGGCTGCTCATTGACGTGCTGCACCGTTTGGCGGACCAGGGAAACACCGTCATCGTCATTGAACATAACACGGAAATCATGGCGGAGGCGGACTACGTCATCGACATGGGCCCCGGCCCCGGCGATGCCGGAGGAACCATCGTGGCGGAAGGCACGCCGGAACAGATAGCCAAAAAAGACTCTCCCACGGCGGAATACATCCGCCGGGAGCTGGGGTCGGATATTGGAATAAATTGCTGAAAAAGAATTTCCTAATTACCCCGTTTCGTCAATTGACGAAACGGGGTAATTGTTTTTAAATAGTGTAAATAAATTAAAAATAAAGCAAAAACGAGATCAGAGGTGTTTTGACTTTGCTGGTTCTATCCTATCTTAATTTTTTGTGTTCCCTCTGATAGGTGTTGATAAACATATCTCAACCCGCTTCTTCCTTTTATTTCCGTCTCCACTCCGTTTTCAAAAAAAATTCTGTTGTTTTCAATAAGTTCGATTTTGTTAATATTGATAATTTGAAATCTGCTTATTCTGATAAAATTTTCAGGAAGCAGGGATTGATAGGATTTTATGGTTTTCAGTTGGGAAAACAGATGCTTCCGATTTAAATAAAAGCAAACTATATTAACATACTCTTTAGATGATTCCAGAATGAAAATATGGTCGAAGCGGATCATTTTCATGCCTTGGTCATAAATCGTAATGAATGATTTCATCCATGGAGGATAACGAGATTTTATATCTTCTAAATGCTATTTCATCGGCCCTAGAAAAATATTGATCGTTCCATAAATGTGTTTTGTTTATAAATATATGACAATGAGTTGATTAAATATCTATTTGCTGTACTGTAGCCATCCAAGACTTATGGAGCACGAAACCAACAGGGAGAGAGCCGTTGCTTATGTGCGTATGTCAACGGATCAACAGGACTATTCTATTAAAAATCAGATGGAGGCTATTGAAGAATATGCTGAGAAGAATCATCTGAAAATTACAGAAATATTTAAGGATGAAGGGAAGAGCGGAGTTCAGCTGAAGGGCCGGGCTGCTATGGTCAGCCTGCTTGAACTTGTTAGAAGTGGTAAGGCGGATTTTAAACACCTCTTGATTTATGATGTGAGCCGATTCGGAAGGTTTCAAAACGCTGATGAAGCAGCTTTTCATGAGTATGAATTTAATCGGGCAGGAATATATGTACATTATTGCGCCGAGGATTTTATCAATGATGGAACGGCCATATCCTCCTGGTTCAAAATGGGAAAAAGAATGGAAGCGGGGTCATATTCCCGAAATCTTTCTGAAAAAGTATTTCGGGGGCAATGTAATCTGGCCCGAATGGGGTTCCGTCAGGGGGGAACCATAGGATATGGTTTGAGAAGAATGCGAGTGAATGCTCAAGGAGAACACCTGGGCATTTTGGAGAAAGGCCAGTATAAAGCCATTCAAACGGATCGCGTGGTGCAGGTTCTTGGTCCGGAAGAGGAAGTAAAGATCGTACGTTGGATTTATGATTCATTCATCAAAAAAGGCAAGAGCGAAAAAGAAATTGCAGGACTGCTGAATCGGAAAGGAATAAAAACAGATCTTGGGAGGGAATGGTGTGCTGCATCCGTCTTGCAGATTTTGACGAATGAGAAATATATAGGAAATAATGTTTTTAACAAAACATCTGGCAGATTAAGTAATTTGCGCTCTTTTGAAAAACGTAGAGTCGTGAAAACAGATAGGGAACAATGGGTGCGTGCAGAAAATGTGTTTCCGGCAATTATTGATGCTTCCTCGTTCAGGATTGTGCAAAATATCATCAATGAAAGAACGAGGAAATATTCAAATGAGGAGTTACTGGACAAGTTGAAAAAACTCCTTTCATGCAGAGGAAAGGTAAGCGGTATTTTGATTGATGAGGAGGAATGGATGCCTTCGAGCGCTGTTTATTCGCATCGGTTTGGAGGGTTATTGCGGGCTTATGAATTAATCGGTTATTCGCCCCAAAAAGATTATTCCTATATCCAAATCAATAAATATCTGAGGAATCTGCATGCCGGCATATTGGAAAAAATGGAAACCGGATTTGAAAAATATGGAGCTTTTGTGGAGAAAAATATAGTGGATGATGGAACTAGATGGATTAATCGGGAGATAAAAATTATGTTGAATGTATCAAGATGCAGAAGGATGGAGTCGGGGCGGAGCAGATGGCTTATACGATTGGAACGTCTGGACGATGTCGATTTTTTCATTATTGCGAGAATGAATGCCGACAATAAAACCGTCAAGGACTATTATTTGATTTCACGCTTTGACCGTGAGTCGATAGACTCAAAAATTAATGAAGAAAACAGTTTTTTCATGGAGGCGTTCCGGCATGATAACATGGACTGGTTTTATCAAATATTCTCTAGAACCCATATCAGTACTTTAATAAAATGAACTGTGAAGAGTGTAATATAAGGTTGATAAAAGTTGGGAAAATTCGGGTGATTAATTCCCGAAGACGCGAGAAAAAGAAATATGAAGAAATAAAAGAAAGCATCGAAACTTTGGGACTCAAGACTCCTATAGTCGTGATCATGAGAAAATCCGCGGAAGATGACATGGAATATGATCTTGTTTGCGGGGAAGGCAGGCTGAATGCCTTCAGGAGCGCCGGAGCTGAAGAAATCCCGGCAAGAGTTATTTCCGCAGCTTCTAGGGAGGACGTCTTGCTGATGGGACTGGTTGAAAATATAGCCAGGAGACAGGCTAATAAAATTGCCCTGATTAAGGAAATAAAGAGATTGTCAAAAGAAGGGTATAGCGGGAGGGAAATAGCCAGAATGGTGGGAAAAACGGAATTTTACATAAGCAATATTAATAAATTGATCAGAAAGGGGAGGCCGGAAATTGTTAATGCCGTGGTTATGGAAAAGATCCCTTTGACCACAGCGTTGAAAATAGTGTCATGTTCCGATGACCAGGAAATCCAGAAAGAAATTAATGATGCCTATGATAACGGCTCCATTAAGGCCAGTGATTTGAAATCCATCCAGAAGCTCTTAATTCTTCGTAAGAAGACGGATGGGAAAACTATTGATGGAAGCCTCCTCGTTGCAGAGTTGAAGAAGAGGGCAAAGCACCATAAAGATGCAATTCGTAAAATGCAAAAATGTGACGTTATGTTATCCTTTTTAAAGGATGCCTTTGAAAAAATGTTTTCTGATGAAGGATTTATGGCATTGCTGGAATGCCGGGGAATCCAGGATATTCCATCTCAACTTCAACAACACGATCATGAAGATATTAAAACCTGCATTTGATTTGAATTCTGTCAAAATAAGAATTTCTGATCTTGAAGAGACGGCGAATAGGAAAAATTATAAAAAATTGATCTCTTATAATTCAATACTTTCATCCATAAGGGAAGTGGGAATCATTCAGCCCTTGGTTGTATGTATCTCTCCCAATAATGGAAAATATAAAATATTGGATGGACATGTACGGTTTTATGCTCTCAGGGAACTTAAGCAGAAATATGTGTATTGCATTATTGCAAACGATAATGAAAGGTATACGTTTGATGCTCAAATAAATAATTTGAGTACGTTTCAAAAAGCGGCCATGATTGCCAAAGCCGTCAAGAACCGTGTTTCCGTAAAGCGAATAGCTTCCGCTTTGGGAATTAGTGAAAAGCAAATCCTTTCCGATATGAATGTGACGGAAGGCCTGGATGGAAAGGTAGTGGAAATTTTGAAAACGGCTAATGTGACTTCAAAATCCTTAAGAGAGTTGAAAAGAGTAAGAAATGCCAGGCAAATACAAATTGCGCAGATGATGAAATCGAGCAACAATTATAGTTTTACTTTTGTTTCTTCACTTGTATCGGCGTCCCTTCCATGTGATTTTCATGAAGGCCAAAGAAAGACAGGAAAGGTTAGGATGGACTTTTCAGAAATACGGACATTGGAGGCCGCTAGTGATTCCTTAGAGGTGCGTGCGAAGGAATCATTGGAAAAATACCATGCGCAGATATTTGATCTGGTTACGGTTATAGGTTTTTTGAGACGTCTGATGGAAGACGACAGGATCAATGGCTATATATCCCGCAACTTTGCTGGCTACTATCCTGAATTAAAAAAAATTTCTGAAAATGAAGATATTATGATATAAATATCTTAGTATGAGATGAATAATGAAAATCTCTGGAATGAATTAGTATATCTTCTACGTAATGCAGAGTATTACATGAATAATTTGACGTGGGCAAATTGAAAGAGAGCGATGCCAACCAAATTAAAGAGGGGGGGCTATCCAGCAGGGCGAGGATTTTTCCTTGTTGATGGACAGACGCCCCTTGTAAAAAGGTTTGCTCATACCTGTAATATCTTCTGTAATGGTTTTGTAATAAGGTTCGCGTAAGAAAACCTACGCGAACCCTATTCATAATTCCCTACGTTATCAAGGTTTACGTAGGTTTTCTTACAGAAACTTTTGGCGGAGAGAGTGGGATTCGAACCCACGGTGGGTTGCCCCACGGCGGTTTTCAAGACCGCTGCATTAAACCGCTCTGCCATCTCTCCATGCAACAAGCGCGGGCACAGGCTACCGTAACGAAGGCGGTTCTGTAAAGTCCTATTCATGTCTTTCCGGCATGTTTGCGGGAACAGCCCGTTTTCCCAAATGGGAGACTGCCGCCTGTTCCCGCGGCATCAGGGCAGGAATTCTCCCGGCAGGAGGCTGATGAGCCGCATGGCGCATTTTCGGGGAGCGTCTTCGGAAGTGTCTATGGAGAAATCATGCGGGAAATGACGGTGGATGCCCGCGTGCTGGCGCTGGGCATGAGCCGGGGCTGGGGTCCGGTCAGTGCGGCGCCGCTCGCGCTCCAGCAGAACATCCTGACGGCATTCCACCTTGACCAGGATGCGGGGGATGCCGTCCAGGCGGTTCAGGAGGTCCTGAATCCAGCGGGGGGATTCGCCGATGACGTGGTCCACGATGACCAGGGCGCCTTTCCGGGCCGCCTCTGCAATGGCGGCGTGGAAAGATTCAATGAAGGGCAGGCCGGATTCCCTGACGGCATCCAGGGCGGTTTCATGCTTTCCCCGGCTCATGGCCAGATAATTGTCCATGGAGAAAATCATGACTTCCTCTTTCAGCAGAAGCCGCAAGTTCCGGACCAACGTGCTTTTTCCCGCGCTGGAGGCTCCGTTGAGCAGGATGACGCGCCCGCTCCACGGTCGGAGCGCTTTCCGTTTCTCCGCAGGCGCTTCTTTCCGGTACAGGCGGAGTCTGCCTCTTTTCTTTTTCCCAGTCGCCGGGTTTTCCCCGTAGTTTCATGGCTTTCCGGACGGCTCGCGGAGGTGTTTTGATCGCCGTCTTCCGTCCGGCAGGTTCCGGCCCCTTCCATAAGGGAGGGGGCTTCCTGACGGGAGATGCAGGCTGGTTTCCTGAGGATGTCGGACGCGGCGGTCATGGAAGGTTCATGGGCATCATGAATAAAAAGATTCGTCAGGGCAATCATAAGAATGGCTCCGTGCGGACGGAACCGCCGCCGTTCGTGG
>OBVJ01000695.1_pt1 | contig 11185 bp, 10 predicted proteins | sample 1495071 | NCBI WGS metagenome assembly OBVJ01 (sample SAMEA2579985, study PRJEB22360) | human gut metagenome | reverse complement strand
GGTTCAACATAAACATATTCTTTTCATCTAATACTTGGTCTACTACATTTTTAATTAGCCAAGGAACTACCAAGTAGGCTGCAGCCGCAACAATCATACAAAATACTGCAAAGATCATGCGTTTATAATAAGGCTTTACAAAATATAAGAGCCTAGAGTAACTATTCATTACATTTCTCCTTACCGAGATTATATACTAATTCCGCTACACGCTTTACGGCGCCTGGTTCACCTAATTTATGATGTACTTCACGCAATTCACTGCGCATAGCTTTATTTTTCTCAACATCAGTTAGAAGAGGTTCCACTAAAGATACAATAGCCTGTGGTGTAACAGAATCTTGTAATAATTCAGGAATTACCTCTTTACCGGCCACAATATTAGGCAATCCTACATGTGATACATTTACTACCATTTTCCCAATACCATAAGTAATTGGGGATACACGATACAGTAACACTGTCGGTAATTCCATCATTGCTGTTTCCAACGTAGCAGTTCCTGATGCGGCAAGGCACACATCACAAATTTGCATCAAGTCATACGTATGGTCTTCTGTAATCGTAACAGGCACCTTATGAGCATCGATAAAGGTTTCCAGCTCACTGCGATCGATGGTATGTGCTCGAGGTAAGAAGAATTGAATATCTTCATGGTTTGCCATCAATTGCTCACCACTTTTTAACATCGTATCAAGCAATGATAAAACCTCTTGTTTACGACTGCCAGGCATGAGTAAAACCTTTTTAGCTTCTTTACGGGCTCCAAAATATTCCTCAGCCTCATCTTTAGTCATTGTAGGATGTACAATATCTAATAAAGGATGTCCTACAAATTCTACATCGCATTTATATTTGCGATACGCTTCTGCTTCAAAAGGAAATATAGATGCCACCTTAGTGACATACTTGCGAATCGTATTGCCACGGCTACTATGCCATGCCCAAATTGTAGGGGCAATGTAATATAGAACAGGAATCCCTAATTCATGAGCTACGGCTGCCAGCTTCATATTAAACCCAGGATAGTCTACACATACGAGAATATCCGGTTTTTCCTTCATCATGACGCGTTTTAAATAGGTGCGAAGTTTAAAGAATTTTGGTAAGGATTTGACAATCTCTACAATCCCTATAACACCTAAATTTTTAATATCATATACGATGCGAACACCAGCGCGTTCCATTAAGGTGCCACCCATACCAAACATATCGACCGAAGGATCTATTTCTTTTAGTGCATTTGCAACGCTGGCCGCATGAGTATCACCGGATGCTTCTCCGGCGGAAAACATGACTTTCATTATGCATCCTTTCTGGAATTCACAAATTCTTGGTCTACAGCACAGATGACAATACCATGGCGATTAGCCATATCAAGTACGTCTTCTTGCTGAACAAAAATAGTCTTTTCTGCTTCAACAGCTAACACTTTACAGCCACTATCAATCATAGACATTAATGTTTTAATCCCCACAGCAGGTACATCAAAACGCACGTCTTGATTTGGCTTTTCTGTTTTAACTACAACAGCCTCACCACGACCTAACTCACCGCCACGCAAAATGCACTTATCAGTACCTTCAATAGCCTCGATAGCCATTGCCGCTTTGTGTTTAACAACAACAGTTTGTCCAATATCAAGACCACCCATTTGTTTTGCTAATTCAAAGCCAAAGCAAATATCCGCCCATTGCTCATCAGTGGGTTGTGTTTTTGAAAGCACCCCCACCTTTGGCATAAATGGTTTTAGATATACGGTTTGATCTAAAACTTTAAATCCTTCTCTTTCAATTTCATCAACGATGGCAAGCATAATCGTGTCATCCTTGCGATTTTTCAAACGTTTAAGCACGCCTAATGTTTTCAAGTCTGGGAAAGCAAGCCCTTTAAAAAGAATTTCTTTAGTAACTTTGCCTAACATGGTTAACTCCACAACACCTTCATTTTTCAAGGTTTTGAAGATTTTACCTAGTTTAGCAACACTAATATCATAGAAAGCATCGGCCTCAGCCTTCAAAGCCGGGTCTACATCGGGAACCACGCCGATAACAACTACCTCGTGACCTAATACATGAGCGGCTCGCATGAATTCTACAGGTAAAACTCCAATGCCTGCAATCAATCCTACCTTTGCCAAGACTATACCTCCTAGATGACCTACGGCCTATATATCAATTAGTAATTACAAATTTACAATAAATAATGCCTCAAAAAAGACATAATCATATACAATATATTGTACTATAAATGGATACTTTTTACCATTAAAACACTATGTTTTATGCCTATTTCTTCATCATTTTAACAGAATTATTTTAATCCCAATTTTACAACTTAAGAACGTAAAATATATTCAGATATTTTTATCAAAATATTTAATATTAATGAACTACTATCATAAAATTCTTATCCAATTAAAAGCCTAAATTTTATAGATCATATAAAAATATTAATATTTATAGATTACACAAAAAGACCTCGTACATTGTACGAGGTCTTTTGAATTAGTCGCGACGTGTACGCATAATACCACGATCGGCATTGCGTAAGAAGCGTAATAAATTTTCAATTTCTACAGAAGAGTCAAGCTGCATTTCCATTTCTTCAATAGCCTTAGATAAACTAAAACCAGAACGATAAATAATACGGAATGCTTGTTTCAAATCTCGGCGTACTTCTTCTGAAATACCTGCACGAGATAAACCAACAGAGTTAAGGCCGATAACACGCGCTGGTTGACCATCAGCAATAACGTACGGTGGAATATCTTGGACCACCTTAGCCATGCCACCAACCATAGCATTTCGACCGATCTTAACAAATTGATGAATACCTGCAAGGCCACCAATAACTACGCGATCTTCAACGATAGCGTGACCAGCTAAGCCTGCACAGTTACTCATAATTACATTATTGCCAACAATACAGTTATGAGCCACATGTGTACATGCTTGAAGCAAGCAGTTATTGCCTACACGTGTTTCTTCACCTTCTCCAGTAGCGCGGCTAATAGTGACAAATTCACGGATAACCGTTTCATCGCCAATATTACAATAGCTTTTTTCACCTTTGAATTTTAAATCTTGCGGTTCCAACCCAATAGATGCGTTAGGATAAATCTCACAACGCTTACCAATGGTTGTCCAACCACCAATTACAACATGTGCACCGATTTGTGTACCATCGCCGATTTCGACATGTTCGCCGATTACAGCGCCAGGACCTACGATTACATCTTTGCCCAATTTAGCATTTGGATGGACTATGGCTGTACTATGGATGTTGGATTCTGCATTTTCCATGCCTACAACTATCACTACAATCACTCCTCATTCTATTATACAAGGGCAAACATGTATTCACCGCTAGCGCACAATTTGTCGCCAACATAGGCACGGCCTTCAACCTTACCCATTTTACCTTTGATTTTTACAATATCAACTTCCATACGTACTTGATCACCAGGTTTTACAGGATGACGGAAACGAACTTTATCAATACCTGTAAACATAGGTGTAAGACCTCGGTTTTCTTCAGGGTATAGCAAAGCAATACCACCAACTTGTGCAATAGCCTCAGTCAATAACACGCCTGGCATTACTGGATTGCCTGGGAAGTGACCTTGGAAGAACAATTCGTTGAATGTAGCATTTTTAATGCCCACAGCGCGTTTCATAGGTTCTAACTCAACGATGCGATCTACCAAAAGCATAGGATAACGATGAGGTAAAATTTCTAAAATGTCTTCGTGATTAAGAATCATGGCTGTGTCTCCCTTATTTCTTCCATTATACTGCGAGCCAATCTTGAATTTAATTCATGACTCGATTTCATAGCAATTACATGACCTTCGATTCGTCCTAATAAGAATAAGTCGCCTACTACGTCTAATGCCTTATGACGAACTAATTCGTCATCAAAGCGAGGTACAGACAAACACTTCTCATCATCATAAACTAACGCATTATCTAAGGTACCACCTTTTGCAAGGCCCATAGCCTGTAATTGTTCTAATTCTTTCATAAATCCGATAGTTCTAGCAGCACTAATATGCTCTTTAAAGGATTCTGGTGAAACCTCAAAATCGCAATTTTGCGTACCAAGTAACGGATGACTGTTAACCGATGTAAATGTAATGCGATAGCCATCGTATGGCAAAATAACTACAAAACGATCACCATCATAAATAGCATGAGAGCGAGTTATTTTATATACATGACGCGGTGCTGTTTGTTCTTGAATGCCAGCCTCTTCTATAAGGCCTACAAAAATAGCACTACTACCATCACCTACAGCAGGTTCAGGAGAATCCATCTCGATATAACAGTTATCAATATTCATAGCACTGAACGCAGCCATAACATGTTCTACAGTGAAAACCTTCGCTTCACCATTTTCCAATGTAGTAGCGCGCATAGTGTTCGTCACATTATCAATGTGTGCTCGCACAGAAGGATGACCTTCAATGTCCGTGCGGATAAACACAATTCCTGTATTTTCAGGTGCAGGTTTAAAAACCATATTCACTGGTTCACCGCTATGAAGGCCAATCCCTTGATATGAAATAGCCTGTTTAATTGTTTGTTGTGGCTTACTCATAAGAAAGTCCTTTCATAATCTGAATTCACGTTTACTATACACCAATATGTATTATACCCTATTTGCATAGGTGATACAAGGAATTTACCATATATTCAATGATTTTGAAAGTATTTTTCACATAATTAACTCTATATAAATTTAATTATAAATAGTACTTTATACACCGTAAAATAAAAAGAGACTTTACTATGCTTTATTCATGCGGCATCTAAATCGACACTGTACAAATACACATGTAAAATCTCTTTATATTTAATAATTAGCGATATACATCTGGCGGAGTTTCAATATGCTCGCCATAGAAACGACGTGTCCACTTCCAACGGTTATGAAGCCAGAACCAATCTTCAGGATATCTTCTAATATAATCTTCAATAAACTCATTTAAAAGCGTTGTTGTTACTGCTATATCACGTTTTTTATCATCTGTACGCTCCACATAAATTGGTGGATGTACTTCAATCTCATGCTTCTCAGAAAATGGACTATAATGTATTGTTACAAAAATGATAGGTACATCTTGCATACGAGCCAGTACAGCTGGTCCAGCAGCCGTCAATGTTTCATAACCAAAGAATGGTACAAGAACACCATCATCACCAGGATCCTGATCCATAATAAGGCCTAAAAAAGCACCTTTTTTTAGTTCATTGATCATTTCCCGCACACCAGTTTTATAAGTCACATGTTGGTGCATAATCTGACGATATTCATTGATAAACTTATCGGCATCACCATTCTGTTTCATAGCCACAGAAATTAACGGATACCCTTCCGAAGCAAGAACCCCCCCAAGGAGTTCCCAGTTGCCACTATGAACAGCCGCCAAGATTGCGCCTCGACCATTTTCTAAAGCATCATCTAAGTACTCTTTGTTAATAAACTCTACCATATCTTTGTATGCACCATCCTTAATTTCAGGATAGCGTAATACATCAATAATCATGCGACCAAAGCGTGTAGTACTAGCTTTCGCAATGCGTCGAGCTTCCTTGGGGTCATCGGTAATATTACAGAATAGAATTTGGCCTATCGCTAGGCGCTTGCGTTTAGGCGGCACTGCTAGCCACGCAATTTCACCAAGCAATGTACCAATAGCATATTGCAAACCTTTAGGTAATAAGCAAATAAAGGCACTAAAGATTTTCATAAACCTATACATGGATTATTAGCTCTCCTTCAGCTGTGCTTTCAAAGCGTCAATTTCTTTTTGTAGTTGTTTTACTGTTTTAACCATATCCGGCAAACGGTTTTCATAGGCTGCCAATTTTAACCATTCTTTATGTGGTCTCATAGGATAGCCCGCCATAATAGAATTAGATGGTACATTACCTGTAATACCAGTCTTTCCAGCAAATTGTACATTATCTCCAATTGTGATATGTCCAGTACAACCAGTTTGACCTGCAAAGATTACATGATTACCACATTTAGTACTACCTGCAATACCAACTTGAGCAATCAAGAAGCAATCTTCACCAATTTCCACATTGTGACCAAGGTGTACAAGGTTATCAATTTTTGTACCACGACGAACTAATGTAGATCCCATTGTAGCATTATCAATTGTTGTACAAGATCCAATCTCAACATCATCTTCAAGAATAACATTACCAACTTGTGGAATATGTGTATGTACGCCATTCTCTGTAGCAAAACCAAAGCCTTCGCCACCAATTACTGCTTTAGCACGCAATACAACGCGTTTACCTAAAATACAATTTTCATGAACAATAGCGCCTGCATAAATATCAGAACCTTCGCCAATACGCACATTATGTCCAATATAAACATATGGGCGAATTGTTACATTATCTTCAATGACTGCATTATCATTAATAACACAATAGGCACCAATAGAAACATTTTTTCCAATCGTTACATTTTCGCCAATAATAGCAGTGCTATGCACTTCTCTAGGAACAACAACAGGTGGATGGAAGAGTTCTAACACTTGTGCAAATGCTGCTTTTGCATTATCAACTACAATTTGAGCCATCGGTGCATCTGTCACTTCAGATTCAACGATCACAGCACCCGCTTGGCATAATGCAATATGTTCAACATATTCACCTACTGCAAAAGTTATGGATTGTTTTACCGCTTGTTCAAAGCTACGTGTCTCAGTAATAACAATAGAGCCCTCACCTACAACACGTCCGCCTACTAATGTTGCGAGTTCCTGTAAAGTTTTTTCCAAGGTAAACTCCTCCCCCTGTAATAATCCTTAATTATTGTGCACTTTCCTCAGTATTAACTGCTGTAGTTTGACCTGCTTGTTGAGCATTTTGTTGTGCATCTTGTTGTTCTTGTGCTTTAGCCGCATTTTCAGCTTCTTTAATTTGGTCATCAGAAGCTTTGCCCATCTTCGCAATCAAATCATCAGTCACATCAGAGCCACCACCAACAACAGCACCTTTTTCGATAACAACATCAAGTTTTTTCTCTTTTACAAGTTCACCAACTTTTTGTTCTTGATATTGACGATATTCTTGTGCTTTTGCATTGGCAAAGGCGTTTAACTCTTGATTAGCTTGATTAAATACATTTTGTTTAGATGCTTCATCAGCGGCTGCAATTTTAGCATCCAACTCAGCTTTCTTAGCATTGATTTCTTTAGTGATTTCAATACCTTTTTCAGTGCTGTTTGCTACTTTCACGCTATCAACATAACCGATATTATTAGAACCACAACCACCTAAAACAGCCATAGAAGCCACTAAGGATGCACCTAATACTAAAGATTTAATACGTTTATTCATAATATAACTCCTTATTGAACTCGATAGGACGCTTTTACAGCATCAGTAATATCAAGCCCCTTAATATTACCACCATCATCGATGATGACTAAATCTAAATGTTGTTCCTCTGCAATAATTGCTACACGCATACGAACATCTTCTAAAATGGCCTCATGAAGTGCACTCACTTCAGCTTCCTTATCTGAAAGCTTTTTAGCCCAAGAATCATTCCATTCCTGAGCAACAGGTAAGTTATTATTAGCAATAATAGATTGTGCTTGTTGTTGTACCATAGTATCCCGTTTTGCAGCCAACTCCTTTTGTAAAGATGCTGCATATTGGTTAAGCTCTTCTTGCCCTTTTTGTTGCATAGGAGCAAGTTCTGCTTGTACTTTAGCCTTAATAGAGTCCACATCTAGATTAGATGGTTTTCTCTTAGCTAATAACTCCTTCAATCTCTCCTCTTTCTTAGCCTTCTCTGCCATAGCTGCTTCTTTTTGTGCATCATCAATGTATACACGAGCATCATAAGCATAAAGATCTAACTGTAGATTAACGATTTCTAAATCATATTCATTAGGGCTAACTTTTAACTCAGCCAAATATTTTTGCGTAAGTTCGTTTCGTTTTGCATTTAATTGCTGATTCAATTCATTTTCTTTTGTTGCAATACGAGTTTGCAATTCCACCGTAAGAGCATCTGACAAGGTTGAATCTAATGCAAGAGATTTCAATTGTTCCTCTTGTGTCTCTGACTTGGCATTTAGAGCTTGTTGTTCAAGTTCATACTGACGTTGTAAAAGGTCCAATTCATTTTTAGCTTGTTTATAATCCTCATAAGAAGGATTAAACTCTAATACATCATCAATACGTACAACACCTATTGATACCCCATCAGGACTCTGCTGACGATTCGTCACAAATCCATAGGCCCAAACCATAGCACATAATGCAACAACGAGAAATATGGCAAATCCGATATATCGTTTTTTCCCGTTCATTGTCGTTCTCCCTTACATAGAACTACAGTTTATTTTTTCGCATCATTAGCTAATTTTTTCAATACTTGATCTGTAATATCTACACCACCATATAATACAGTGTCTTTAGTCATTACAACGCTAAGGCCTTTTGCATCACCTACAGCTTTTGCTGCTTCCATCGCTTTATCTTGAACGGATTTAGCAATTTCTTGATCTTTTTTTGCCAAGTTTTGACGTGCTTCTTCAGCTAATTTTTGTTTAGTCGCATCATCTTGTGCTGCATCAATTTTTGCTTGTGTTTCTTGTTGTAATTGGCTTTGATAGCTCATATATTCTTGAGCTGCAGAGATATAAATTGGATTATCTTGAGACATCATACGAGATGTATCGATAACACCAATTGTACTATTACCACTATTACCGCTTGGTGTAGCCATTTGTGTATAGGCTAATGCGCCAATACCAATAATAAAAATAGCAGCAATGACGATGGAAAAGATTTTCACATTCGCCTTGTTGTTCATCATTCGCATCATAATAGAGTGCCCTCATTTCTTTAAATTACTGCATCAAAGGATGCCATATAGAGATATTGGTGAAAGCCTCTTTAGAAAAGAGGCCTCCACCATATACATTTACTATATTAGAATTGTGTGCCGAAGCTGAAGTGGAATTTATTTTTATGTTTACCCACGCCATAATCAAGTTTAACTGGGCCAATTGGTGTAGTAATACGAACACCAGCACCAACGCCATAGTTAAATGTTTTCTTGCTGTTGTACCAAGATACATTTGGTGCATCCCATGCATCACCGATATCAGTGAACAATACACCACTAACCTTTTTAACGATTGGGAAGCGGAATTCCAATGTAGCATTGTACATATACTTACCACGGAATTGATCATCTTCGTAACCACGTAAGGAGTCAGCACCACCCAACGTGAATAATTGGCTATAAGGAGCATCACCTTGGATAAAGCCACCACGTGCACGGAATGCCAATACATTCTTAGCACCTAGTTTTTTATACATACGTGCTTCAGCTGTGAATTTGTAGAAGTCGAAGTCACCACCTAAGCCATGACCAGCCCATTGTGCTGTATAGGAGATACGACGACCACGTGTTGGTTCATAAATATTATCACGGGAATCGTATACTTTTTGCCATGTAATGGAATTGATACGACCAAAGTTTTTGTCTACATATTTGTCATTTGCAAAGTTGTAAGAACCATTATTCCAATTTGTACCAGAACCAGCATTTTTATCGTAACGGAAACCGGAACTGTCATCATCATCCCATTTGTAGGAATCTTTACGGGATTCAAGGGTCAAGTAATCACGAGTATATTCCCCTGTTTGACGACCGAAGGAAATATTAAAACCACGAGATTTCTTGTTATATTCAGCTACTTCATTACCATCTTCATTGTAATCAGTGTATTCATCTTCACGGTTGAAGAAGGAGAAGCCAAGGGAAGTACCTTTGCTATCGATCCAAGGTTTCAAGTAAGAAATTTGGTAGTTTTTGTATTTTTTCTTACCACCGATTTCCCAATGAACTTTAAATTTATCACCAGTACCGCGGAAGTTATCTTCACCAAATTCAATGATACCCATCAAACCATCAGATTTGGAGTAACCTGCACCTAATGTAATAGTACCTGTTTTATGTTCCAAAACATCGATTTCAATGATTACATTGTTAGGATCTTGATCACCAGGCAACATGCGAACATTTACATCATCAAAGAAGCCTAGGTTGTATACGCGTTCTACAGAACGGCGTACCAAGAATTTATTGAAAGGTTTACCTTTCTTTTGAACGAATTCACGAGTAATAACTTTATCGCGAGTTTTCTTGTTACCTGCAGGAACGATATCTTCTACAATACCTTCTACAATATGAACGTGAAGTACGCCTTGATCATCTACGCGAATGCCATCAACGTGTGCCAACATGTAGCCATCACGAGCATATGCTGCATTGATACCTTGAACTTTTTGGCCAACGTATACAGAGTTGAGAACTTGACCTGGTTGAAGATCCATGAATTTAGTCAATACTTCAGAAGTATAAACTGTATTACCTTCGAAAGCTACACCAGTAGTAATTGGATTTACTGTAACAGCAAAGTCCAATTTAACGCCTTCAGGAACTGTTGTGAATACAGGATTTACTTCAGAGAAGTAGCCAGTATTACCAAGGTTAGTTACGTCTTTAAATACACCGTCAACAGATACTGCATCGCCGATTTTTTCTGTCAAAATAGGCAATAGTTGTGCTTGTTGTTCAGCTGTCACACCAGAAATAGATAAACCTGTAATTAATTTACCTACATATGGATTGATAGATTCAGCATTAGCAGATGTAATATATTGAGCTTCTACAGTTGTAACCGCTTGAGTTTGGCCATTTTCAGCAGCCTTATCAAGGTCAGTACCACCAGTAGTTTTAGACACCATTTTTACTTGTTTATCATCTGTTTTCAATGCAGCATTATTAACTGTAACAGTTCCGTCAGAACCTTTAACTACAGTACCATCGCTAGATACAGTTGTATCACCACGAGCTGCTAAGATAGCTGCATCAGTTTCATCTTGTGTTGTTGCAGATGTAGCTGCATCAGCATTGTAAACAGCTTGTGTAGTAGTAGCATCATTAGTAGTTGCTGCACTAGTTGTTGTTGTGTTATTTAAATCTGGAGTATAGCCAGCTTGTACCTCTGCAGCAAATACACTGCCTGTCCCCATGACAGCAGTCAATACAGATGCTGCAAGCATACTTTTATAGGCTTTTGGTTTAAACATAAATTCCTCCTAGAACTCATCCCCATAAAGAGTTTACA
>OBVJ01000691.1_pt1 | contig 11324 bp, 16 predicted proteins | sample 1495071 | NCBI WGS metagenome assembly OBVJ01 (sample SAMEA2579985, study PRJEB22360) | human gut metagenome | reverse complement strand
AGAGGCTTATGGGCCCGGGTCAAAGCTCCCGTAAAATGGTTAGCCGGTAGCCAGGAAAACGCTATTTACCTAAATAAGCAGATATTTGAATCCGCACAGCGGGCAAGAGGTGGGTATTTGGAAATGGCGGACGCTGTAATCCAGGTATCTCAATCCGCGCATGATGCGTTCCCGGACCCGAGAAAAGCCGTAGAATTCATGGAAGGTATTCAAAAGGTATTCGCTATCGGCGGTGCATCGAAAGAAGCACAAAAGAACGCCATGCTTCAGTTAACGCAAGGTTTGGCCAGTGGACAATTACAAGGCGATGAATTCAGGTCTATTGCTGAAAACGCGCCTATGATTGAAAACATCATTGCTAAATCTATGGGCGTATCCCGTGGCGAACTTAAGAAGCTAGCATCGGAAGGCAAGATTACCGCTGAAGTAATTAAAAACGCTATTATGAATGACTTACCTGAAATTGAAAAGCAGTTTGAATCACTCCCTAAAACATGGGGTGATCATATGCAGTCAATTAAGAATAAAGCTATTCGGGCGTTTGAGCCTGTATTCCAGCGAATATCTGACCTTGCTAATAGCGAGGGTGTCCGTGAGTTAGTAGACAACGTAACGGGAGCTATCCAAACGGTAGCGCCGGTATTCTATTGGCTGGTAGGTGTTATCGGTGAAACTATTAACACCGCAGTATGGGCGTTTAACACGTTGTCTAACTTTGTCAGACAACACTCGTCTATCATGTATACAGCAATGATAATACTGGGTGGAGTTATGGCTTACTACGCAGTTAAAACAGGAATAGCTGCAGTTAGAACAATTATTGCCGCCGGTGCTATGGCAATTAAGGCTGTAGCAGACTGGGCGGAAACAGCTGCTCTGTTAGCGATGATTGTAGCTCAAGAAGGATTGAACGCCGCATTATATGCGTGTCCGTTAACCTGGGTAATCGGCTTGATTGTTGCAGTTATAGTCATAATCTACTTAGCTGTAGAAGCTATTAACTATTTCTGTGAAGCGAATATTAGCGTGCTAGGAATCGTAGTTGGCGCTTTTTGGGCGTTCGGATCTGTTATTTATAATGTATTTGCATTGGGCTGGAACATCATCGCAGCATTTGTTAATTTCTTGGCCAACGTATTCAAAGACCCATTACATGCAGTCGCTAACTTGTTTATCGATATATGGAATGGTATTTGGCAATTCGTGAAAGCTAGAATTAACGATATTATCGATGCGATTAATAAAATCCCTGGTGTAAACATCGATAAAGTAGGCGGGTCTACTGGTGTATTAGAACGGTTCGAGATTGCCGGCGGTGAAACTACCGTCATGGGCAAGATGGATTATTCCAGTGTTACAGGGGCTTTTGGAGAAGGCTATAACATTGGGGCTAACCTTAGCCTAGGTGATTTAATGCCTAACATGCCGAACATAAAAACTCCTCAAGAGTTTGACGCTAGCAAAGTTACTCCGGGCGCAGATCATGATGCGGCCGATAAGACTAAGAAAAACACAGGCAAGACCGCCAAAAACACAGGTAAGATTGCCAAGTCTATCGACATGACTAACGATGAAATCAAAGCACTTCGTGAAAGTGCTATCGATAAGTCGTTGAAGAAATGGCAAGATGCCAATGTAATCCACATCCAAATGAATAACGATGTGGAAATCAATAACGGCACTGACCTAGATGGCTTTACAAGTCAAATCTCGAAAGGCTTGAAAGATGCATTCGCAATTCAAAGGGAGGGAATCTAAATGTATTACTTCTATATGGGAACGATGCAGATACCGATTCCCCCTAAAGAATTAACTACTACGATCAATGGTAAGAACGAAACAATGGAGTTATTAGGAAAGGGTGAAGTTAATGTTATTAAGCCTGCAGGGCTTACTGATATTGCTTTTAAATTCTTATTGCCTAACTCCGATTATCCGTTTAATGAGTCTTTGTTGTTTAAATCTAAAAAGGCTAAATATTACATCGATGAACTCGAAAAGCTCAAGACCACAAAGACGATCTTCCAATTTATCGTAGTTCGAATGAAACCAGGCGGACAGATGCTAGCCATGACTAACATGAAGTGTACGCTCGAAAACTACGTCATAGAAGAAGATGCGGATAACGGCTTTGATTCTTATGCTAACGTAGCGTTGAAACAATGGAAAGATTGGGGCGCTAAACGGATTGAAGTAAAAACCGATAAGGACGGTACTGCAAAAGGTAGCGTTAAGTCGGACAGACCAACGGACGGCAAGGTGGCTGCATCTACTGCTAAGGTATCCAAAGGGCAGACTTTACAGCAAATTGTTAAGAAGCAATTAGGCAATACGGATAACCTATTCCAAATTGCAGCACTTAACAAAATCGCTGTACCGGCTATCTTGGGAGTTGGCCAAGTTATCCAACTTAAACGAGAGGGTAATAACGAATGGCTATAGATGAAAAGAAAACAGTCGAAAAATCTCAAATCAATGGCACTATCATCCCGTTACCCATGCCTACTCAACTTCACTATGAGCTGACCATCAGGAATAAAAGCACTGGTGATTTGTGGCTCATAGAACCTGAAGACGGCGTACAAATTACGAGAGCAGTTGACTGTGTTCCGAGTAAGATGACTTTCAAAGTACCTAAAGACCCTAACCTCAATTTTGAAGAAGGTGACACAGTTAAGTTCACTTTAAACGGAGGAGCGGTATTCTTTGGGTACGTATTTGAGAAACAACGAGACGGCAAGAACTCTATTTCTGTTACTTGCTATGATCAGATACGTTATCTTAAGAACAAAGACTGTTATGTTATCGGAGCTATGACTGCGACTGAGTTTATCAAAATGGTGGCAGATGACTTTGGTTTGAAATGTGGTTATATGGACGACACCGTATGGAAAACTCCTGAGAAACCGCAAACCATATTCAAAGATAAGTCATTGCAAGAAATGATATGCCAATTACTTGATAAAACGGCCATATTCACGCCTAATCATGCGTTCTACCATTTGTACGATGATGCGGGCGAGTTACGGCTAGCGTCGTTTGAAACTATGAAAACCGATATTTACATCGATGATGAGTGTATGGAAGATGTGCAGTATACGACCTCCATAGACAAGGAAACATACAACTATGTAAAAATCGTCCGTACAGTCCCAAATGGTGCATCAAGTAAATTGGAGAACACATTCATAGCTAAGGACGATAAGAATATCGAGAAATGGGGCAGATTACAGTATCTGCTCATTCCTAAAGAGAAGGACGTCAATGCAGTAGCGCAAGCCAAGGCAATCATGGCTCACAAAAACAAGAAAAGCCGTGAGATTAAGTTGAAAAATGTCATTGGTGATGTGCGTGTGCGCGGTGGATCCTTGGTGTACATCAATCGAAACTTTGGCGATATGATTGTTAATAATTACATGATGGTAACATCTGTTACTCATACGTTTAAAACAGGATTTCACGGAATGGATTTAGATTTACGATACGTTGATAATGACGCAGCTTATGAAGTTGCGAAAGACGAAGATGCCGAAGCGGTTAAGAAGATTGAAGCCGCCAAGAAAGCCAAAGGTACTGCAGTCACTACTGGGGCAGGAGGTACAGCGGGACAAGTCGATAGCGCATTCAGCGCCAATGACGGCCGAGTATCTCAGTATGGTAGCCAAGGTTGCGCTGATACGGTATGCGCTACCGGGTCCTGGTACAATTCGGATTTGAAAGATGAGTACAACAAAGGCACGGCAAGGGTGGATACACTTCGTCAAAATCTCGAGGCTAAAGGCTATACAACGGAACAATTCAACGGGTACGCTAATAAAGGCGATTTGTTGATTTATGGTAATGATGAACACGTTGTTATTGCCGATGGCGCAGGCGGGTGCTTTGGTAACTCATCTAAGCGTGGCTATGCTATGAAATATGGCAACGCAAATTATGCATGGCATAATGACGAGGCGCCAACTAAGATTATTCGAATGGGGGCTAAATAATGGATAGCGAGTACATGAAAATCGTTAACACGATTAAAGAAATAGCGAGCACCGTTATATCGAATGGCGAACCTATGGAAGTAATCGTCGGCGAAGTTGTCAGTGTATCACCGCTCGCTATTAAGATTGACCCTAAACTAACCGTACCTGAAGAGAATATTATTCTTACCAAAAACACCTGTGAATGGACTATGGAGATGAGCGTTGATCATGTTACAGAAAACCGCGCAGGTGGCGGAGGCATGGCTGAATTTGCTAGCCATAACCACGATTACGTAGGGCGTAAGAAGTATCTCGTTCATAACCAATTAGTAATGGGCGACAAAGTCATTATGCTGAAGGAAACAGGCGGGCAGCGTTACATAGCGTTAGACCGTTGGTATAACCCGAACAGGGGGTGCACGACTAAGTAATGGCAGATAATTTACTATTACCAAAACAAAATAACGATGCTCTTATTCCTGACACAGTGAATTATATTGAGCCGTCGCATACGTATGATGTTGATTTTAGAACGGATAGCCAAATTAGGGGCTATGCAGATAAGTTGCGAGCTATGGAGCAAGCAATTTATAAAATCATCAATACGGAGCGATACCAATATATTATTTACAGTTGGAATTACGGCATCGAACTACAAGACTTATTCGGCCAGCCAATTCCGTATGTGTACGCTGAGTTACAGCGACGCATAGAAGAGGCTTTACTGAATGACGATAGAATAACTAAAGTATATAACTTTGATTTTAGCCACGAAGGTGGTGACGTCATGGTTGAATTTGATGTAGATACCATCTACGGTACGCTACAAAAAATCAAGAAAGGGGTGAAAGGTATTGTATGAGCATATGACGGCCAATCGAATTGAAAAACGAATGCTTGATAGAGTTAAAGATGAATTCGATCGGCGCGAAGGTAGTGTTATATACGATGCTACAGCTCCAGCAAGTATAGAGTTTGCAGAACTTTACATCCTAGCAGATGTTATTTTGAAACAAGCGTTTGCAACTACGGCAGACCGAGACTTCTTAATACTTCGGGCAGCAGAGTTTAATATTTACCCGGAACCAGCCACGCAAGGCGAATTTGAAGCTCAGTTCAATATGGAAGTACCGATTGGCTCCAGGTTTAATTACAACGAATACAACTTTGTTGTAACAGAGTTAATCGACGACACGGAACATAAGTACAAGCTCAAATGTGAACAGTACGGATGCACTCCTAATTCGACCACAGGGGATATTACGCCAATCCAAGGCATTAATGGCCTTACCTCCGCTAAGATATTGAAGAATATCACGCCGGGTGAAGATGAAGAAGACACAGAAGTATTTAGAAAACGATACTTTGATGCTTTAAAATCAAAAGCATATGGCGGCAATGGTGCTGATTACAAAGAGAAGGTATTAGCTATCCCTGGCGTTGGCGGTGTTAAAGTATACCGCTGCTGGAATGGTGGCGGTACAGTTAAGTTAGTCGTTTTAAATAGTGACTACAAGCCTGCATCAGATGAACTGATTAAGGAAGTAGAGAACGTTATAGACCCTGCACCAAAAGGCAAAGGCTATGGGCTCGCTCCTATCGGTCATACTGTAACAATCGAAAAGTCTGAGCCTGTAACTGTCAACTACCGAATTGAAGTAACTATGATGAGCGGGCACACAATTAACAAAATTCAAACACTTGCAGAAAACGCTATCAAGCAACGATTACTTATTCGCGCTAAAGAATGGTGTAATCAAGACGAGAAGGATCATGTTATTCTTCGGTCTAGCCTGGTAACAGCTTTGATGGTTGAACTTCCAAACGTTCTTGATGTGGGTAGAATTACCGTAAACGGTGCCTCTATATCAAAATTAGAATTAAAGGATAATCAAATCCCAGTATTAGGGACGATTACTTTGGTGGCAGTATGATTACAGATTTCGGCATTTTTAAGCGAGATATTGATATCTCGCAATTCGCCGTTCCGTTAACTCGAGATTCACGGGATATCCAAGAAGTGTATCGAGTAGAATCGGCTGAACTACAACTACTATGGTATATTATGTTAGATATCTTTAAGGAGGAATACATATATACCGCTGCAGATTACGGTCTCGCTGCTTGGGAGCAAATATTAGGTATTAATCCTCCTGATTTGACAGATACAGAAGTGCGCAGAAGCGAAATACTATCGGTATTAATAGGGCAGCGCCCTTTTACTATGCCTAAAGTGCAAGAAATGCTCAATTTTAAATTTGGTAATCACGTAGTAGAGCACTCTGTTGTACCTGATAGGTATGAGTACTGGCTAGACGTAGTAGATGGCTTTGAGACACAATTAAACAATATTATTGATTATGTCGAGCCTTTAATTCCTAAGAACTTAATCATCAAAACTAAAAGCACTACTCAATTTAATGGCGAAATATATATCGGTGCTACCTCCGATATATATGAGTCATTTCATGTCGGGGCAGCATTAGATGAATTTGATTTCAAGGCAAACTCAGAAATTAATATAGGTATGAGTTTCGATGTATTCGAGACAATTAAAGTATAAGGAGATTATATGGCTTCAATTTATCCAAATACACGATTAACCAATTATGGACGTGAGTTAATTGCACGATCACAAGCAACAGGCAAGAAGTTGCAATACATTAAACTGGTTACGGGCGACGGTCAGCTTAATAATCAGAATATCGATACTATGACCTCTGTAATAGCTCCAAAATTGGAGTGCCCGTTTACCTCTAACGGTGAATTCGTAGGAGATGGTCAATTTAGAATTGAATTTGCGGTAGGCAATAGCACGGTAACTAATGGATTCTTTGCTAGAGAATTAGGCGTATATGCTAATTTAGAAGGAGAATCTGATTCCGCTGCTAAATTAATTGCATATAGTAACGGCGGCAACTACGCATCCTATATTCCGTCCAAGGAGACACCAATCAATTCTAAAGCATTCTCCTTAGATGTTGTAATTGGCAATTCTACAAATGTAACTGTTAAGAAGATTGACGCGGCATATCTTACAAGAGGCGCGCTAGATGCTCATAACCGTGACACGAGCGCACACACTCCTATCACAGACCAAATTAAAGCAATCCTTGGTAGTGCTAACTGGAAAGACTCACCGGCAAGTACGCTTGTTACAATTAAAAACTTATTAGGACAAGGCGCTATCGTAGCATCTAAGCTTGATCGTAATAATGGATATGTGAAATTTGCCAACGGCTTTATTATCCAATGGGGTTTAACTTGGTTTGAAAATCAAAATACTTATAAGGACGTTGCATTGCCTATTAATTGCAACGTACTAATCGCAATAGCTACAGATGATTTGTCTGACGTTACTACTCGTGGTGATGAATTCTTTATAGCTTGGAATAGTGGGTATTCTGCTAACAATAGAACTTCTATTCGCTTTTTAACTAATCGTGGTAATGCTGGCAACTTCACATGGGTTTGTATCGGTAAAGCATAAGGAGGGCTAAAGATGAATCAATATGTATTTGTACTAGATACACAAGGTAAACGCATTACTTCATTTGTTGATAACACCGTAACGCAAGATGAATTACTGGCAACTGCTAAACAGGACTATCCTGATGCAGCTGACTATATTTACTCCGCAGATGGTGATAGTATGCTTGATGAATTCATGAGAGGTAAGTTATATGTAAATGGACAATTTGTAGCTGCGCCAGTTCACGAGTTAACAAAAGCTGAAAAGATTGCGGAGATTCGTTTTTATTATAACCGTCGTTTCGAAGCACTGGACCAGGCGTTAATACGTAGACGCCTAGCAAACGGCGACATAAGCGATTTGCAAGAACAATTTAAAAAGATTAATACTGAAATGATTACTAAGATTAAGGCGGTGAAATAACTATGGCAGATATTAAAAGCGATGTCCCAGTAATGCATTTCTGTGAATACTGTTGGGCTACTTTAAATAATGATGGCACCTGCCCAACAGAAGGTTGTATTCATAATGATCTAATGGATTTAGAAGTTGGTGAAGATAATGACACCGGTCAAGCATAATCTATCAGCTATTAAGGGCGAGTTCATCACCTTAACGGTTGGATATAATGGCGAAGTAGAGCCAGAGGATTTGTTTTCCTGTGTAAGAAAATTTATTCAAGACGATCACTACGAAGCCAAATTCAATATAACAGTATCAAAGGATAATTTAGCAACAGGCGAACGTTGTAGAATTATCCTTTCTTTGGATACAAAAGAATTACTTGACGGCAGATACACGTGGGATTTATTTGTTTGGGCCGGAGATAGACCTGTCAAATGTCTCGTCAAAGGTCAATTAACTATTCTTGAAGGCGTCAGCAATAGAGGTAAATAATATGAATGATATTAATGTTTATGTAGACGCTGAAGACAACATAAATATTAAAGATGATAAACAGATTATCAAATTACAAGTACGTTTTGAAGATTTAACCGAAAGCCAAAAGCAACAACTCAAAGGAGAAAAAGGGGACCCAGGAGATAGAGGTGAGCCTGGCCCAGCGCCTGACACTTCAGAGTTCATGGTTAAAGATGAGCTAGAACAAATTATTGTTGAATTACGAAAGATTAACGGAGGTAACTAACATGATTAGATCGAAACAAGCAATTATTAATGACTTGATGTCCGAATTAGATAAGTTCGGTGGTCATATCACTCAAATTAGAGACGCCATTCAGTCAAAAGGAGTAACATCTGAAGGTAAGTTATTCAAGTTTGCAGAGGAAATCAACAGCATTGAACCCGCTAGTACTTATGGATATATCCTTGATGCGGTGAAAGGCGCATACAACAAAGGATACTCTGATAGCGAACTTGTTGGGATTATTAATAACTTAGCGAATAAGAATCAACCACCTCAACCGCAACCAGGGCCAACTCCTGCACCTGCTTTTGATGCAGCAACTGCTACCGAGATTCCAGCTAGACAGTTCTATGGGCGTAGTGATTTAGAAGGTGAACTTACATGCCCTAATGTGGTTAAAGTAGGTGCGGAAGCGTTTATAGGTTGCGAATATTCTGTAGTGAAATTACCGAAAGCTACTGAAATTGACAAAGAAGCCTTTAAGTTTTCTCAAATTAAAGTGTTGAGCATTCCAAACTTTGTTTGGAAAGATAGCAACTTGGATTTAAGGGATGTATATGAAAATAAATATGGTCTTAATAAAATTGTTGTGGCTGGTGAATCTGTTCCACCTAGTGATATATCTCTCAATAAAGTTGATTTTGAAGTCTATAACCATGATGAAACTAAGAAATGGGATATATACAGAAATGTGTGGAAACCAGTATAATACTTAACTTAGTAAGGAGATAATTTAATGTGGACATGGAAATTTGAACTTAACGACATACTAACAACGTTGACTATAGTTAGTATAGTCGCAGGCCTTACCTATAAAGTATTAGTGCTTCCACTGTTAGAAAAGCGTGATTTACAACACTTACAAGATACGTTGATCTTTCAAGAAAAGATGGGGGTTCTAACAGAAACACTCAATGACTTGAAGAATGAAATCAAGTTATCGAGGGAAGAACGTGTTAAGGCCTTCACGGAACATGTGAAACTAGCTACAAAGGTTAACGGAATGGAATCACAATTAAATGAGCTAAAGGGGGATCTTCATGAACATACCGCCAAAGCTCATTAATTCATTAAAAAAATCATATCAATCTGTTAGGGTGTCCAATATCCACCCTACAGGAATTCTTGCAACAAGGGCACTAGTACTGACAATGCTAGTGCCTATTTTATTGGTGATTACTCAATACATCATGGCTTTTATTAGTGGTTATGTATCTGATGAAGCCAACAAGTTAATTAGTGTTGGTATTAATATCATAGATCATATATTCATCCCATCTGTTCTTACAGCGCTTGTTGGCTTTTTAGCGCTTTGGATAGATAAGGATGGCAATGGTATTCCAGACAAATTAGAAGAACAACCCAAAATACAGCCATTGTCGAATATTACAGAAATGAGTGATTATAATGCACATCGTTAGTCTTACTGACTTAAACGATTATTGCCGTAGAGCTTTAGGCCAAATCAATAAAATCTATTTGCACTGGACGGCAGGCAGGTACAATCAACAATTTGATGACTACCACATTAACATTGATAGGGATGGGAATATCTACGTTGATGGCGAATTAACAGACCATAAAAACCATACATATATGCGCAATGGTTCTGCAGTAGGTATTGCTTTAGACTGCGCATATGGCGCTCAATGGACTGATAACCTTGGCGAATATGCTCCTACGGATGCACAGATTGAAACATTGGCACAGGTTGTAGCTTTGTTATGTGTAGACCTTGGTATCCCAAGTGATATCGAGCATGTCTTAACACATGCGGAGGCAGCCGATAACATGGACGGTTATTATGCTCACGAACCATATGGGCCTACCACAACATGTGAACGATGGGACTTATGGGCTGTACGTGAGGGTGATGTTCCTGGTTCCGGCGGTGACGTAATTCGCGGTAAAGCTAAATATTATGCTCAAGAATGGGGCAGTAATATATAGGGGGTATATATGTATGAGAAATTTAAAACTATATTTTCTGCCAATCGGGGCTATTGCGTTACTATTGTGGTGCTTATTGTTTGCATCATCTGTGTATGGTTCTACTCCAACAGAAGCAGTAACATTGACACCTCAGGAATTCGCAACGCTGAAAACGAACTTCGACACGTTAGAGAGTACAATCAACAATCAATTGACTACAATCAACGAGTTAGAAATGCAGTTGAGAGTAGCCAAGCTATCAACCAGCGAACAGAAGAACGAATTAATCGAAGCGTTGAGCTTAATCAACGAACAGAGAACTCAATTGACAGAAGCACGGAACTTACTTCAAAAGCAAGAGCAGATGCTGAACGAGCAAAGGCTATCATTAGCGAAAGCAGAAGTATACTTGAACGAGCAGAAGAAAGAAATACACAAAGCCAAGATGGAGCAACGCAAAAGTAAGTTGTTGAATATCCTTTTAGGTGGTACTGTTATTTATCTTGCAGCTAAAAATTAAGGAAGTGATCCGTACATCTCCATAGCGTGTAATGGTGGATACACGCAACCTGTTCCGAATAGGAACAAGTTGTAAAGCAACTGTTTATAACTGAATAACATAATAAAAGCCTACTAGCTTAGCATAATATCTAGGTTAGTAGGCTTTATTTTTTTAGAATGGTATAATTAAACGTAGTGGATATCTTGATTGTGCGATATAGAAGTGGTTCGTACAGCGTGTCATATGCACCACCATATCGCATGAGTGCGAACATTGAATGGCCTGTTCCTTAAATTGGGG
>OBVJ01000686.1_pt1 | contig 11396 bp, 5 predicted proteins | sample 1495071 | NCBI WGS metagenome assembly OBVJ01 (sample SAMEA2579985, study PRJEB22360) | human gut metagenome | reverse complement strand
AAAACTACTGTAGATAATATTAGACGAAATCTTTCTAGCTTTTTCTCCTGGCTTGAAGCGGAGGATTATATAATTAAAAGTCCAATTAGACGAATTCATAAGATTAGAACCGGTAGTAAAGTCAAAGAAACATTATCTGAAGAGTGTATTGAAAAGCTTCGGGACTCCTGTCTACAGATTCGTGATTTAGCAATGATAGACCTTTTGTATTCAACAGGCATCCGGGTAGGCGAATTAGTAAACCTTAATATAAATGATATTAATTTTGAAGAAAGAGAATGTATTGTCTATGGTAAAGGAAATAAACAACGTAAGGTTTATTTTGATGCTAAAGCTAAAGTTCATCTTAAACGATATTTGGAACAGAGAAATGATTATAATGAAGCATTATTTGTTACATTAGATAATACTTTTAAAAGATTAAAAATTAGTGGTGTAGAAATTAGACTTAGAAAATTAGGTCGACTAGCTTCATTAGATCAGAGGGTGCATCCTCATAAGTTTAGACGGTCTATGGCAACAAGGGCTATTGATAAAGGGATGCCTATTGAACAAGTACAGAAGTTATTAGGACATCAACAAATTGATACTACAATGCATTATGCAATGGTTAATCAATCCAATGTAAAAATATCCCATAGAAAATTTATAGGATAATCAAATTCATATTTGGTGAGATAAATGTTATATAAATTAAGTGATGTATTTGATCTACAGATGGGAAAAACGCCTAGTAGAGATAATAATATGTATTGGAAGGATGGAAATCTACCATGGGTTTCAATTGCTGATTTAAGTAAAAGTCAAATATATATTGAAAATAGTAAAGAGATGATAACAAATTTAGCGGCTAAAGATACTTTAATGAAATGTATTCCCCAAGATACAGTTATTATGAGCTTTAAGTTATCTTTAGGGAAAACAGCTATTACTAAAACTCCTTTATATACCAATGAGGCTATAATGGCCTTTATTGATAAAAAAGTTATTCAGATTGAACCTAAATATATTTATTTTCTTTTTAGTTATATAAAGTGGGGTCAATTTACCAATAATGCCGTTAAAGGTAAGACTTTAAATAAAAAATTCTTTTCAGATTTTCAAATTAATATACCAAAATATATTCAGCAAACAAAAGTAGCGAGTATATTAATTAGAATAAATAAGATATTAGAGTATAAGCATTCTTTAATAAAAGCTTATGATGCACTTATTAAATCCCGATTTGTCGAAATGTTTGGTAATCCTATAATAAATGATAAGAAATATCCTGTTTTTAAGTTAAAAGATATATCACAAAAAATTGGTTCAGGTGTAACACCACGTGGTGGTGATTCAAATTATATTGATAAAGGTGTAGCTTTTATTAGAAGTATGAATGTTTATAATAATACTTTCAAAAAAGAGAATTTAGTTTATATTGATGAATCTTTGGCTAAACAGCTTTGTCAGGTGGAACTATTTTCTAATGATTTACTATTAAATATTACAGGCGCATCTGTGGCTCGCTGTTGCACTGTTCCTGACGATATCTTACCTGCAAGAGTAAATCAACATGTATGTATTATTAGGCAATGCAGAATTTCAAACGTTTTTTTAGAATATTGTTTAACAAACGAAGCATATCAAGAATATTTGTTGTTATTATCAAATAAAAATGGAGCTACACGAGAAGCATTAACCAAAATTCAAGTAGAAAATTTAGAAGTGATATTTCCACCGTTGACAGAGATTACTAGATTTGTAAAGATAGTACATCAAATCAACAAATTGAAATTTGCTTAAATAGTGTATAATTAAACTAAGTATTATATAAAACAGATGAAGTTACATGTATAGGGGATTATATATGGCTAATTTTGATTTTCTTAAGGATATAGTTGAGTATAAAGTTTTTGCAGATGCGGCTATTGAGGCGGAGCGTGTTTTTCATTCATCACCATCTATGTGTGCAATTGGTTGTCGGAAGGCATTAGAGTTGGCTGTTAAATGGGTATATACAGCAGACACTAGTATGATTATGCCTTATAAAGATAATCTTCAATCACTGTTACATGCTAAGTCCTTTAAAGATGAGTTGCCTGAATCTTTATGGCGTGAATTACAACCAATCGTAAAAATGGGGAATTTGGCTGTTCATTCTGACGCTAAGATTTTGCCAAGAACCGCTATTATTTCGTTACAGGCATTATTCAATTTTATTGAATGGATTGATTATTGTTATGGATATAACTATGTGGAGCGTACATTTGATGAGAATGCAATTCCTAAGACTATAGTTCCAGTAGATGTTAAGAAAATCAAAGAGCAAGAAAGTTTGATTGCTCAAAATGCTCAACAAATTGAAAATCTGTATTTAGAAATTGAAAAGCTTTCAAAGCTATTATCTGCCTCTAAATTTGAGCATATTGTAACTCGTAGTTTACCTAAAGTTCCTGAAACAGAGGCTGAAACACGTAGATATATAATAGATGTTGATCTTAAATTAATGGGGTGGGAGTTTGAAGGCCCTAATAAAAATGTGTTTGAAGAGTTTAAAGTTTCAAATCCCTATGTTCCAGGTGGCTCAAATCTTAGTGTTGATTACGTATTAATGGGGCGTGATGGTAAGCCTTTAGCATTAATTGAGGCTAAGAAAACAAGTCGTAATATAAATGATGGTAAGACACAGGCATTAGCTTATGCAAATGCATTAGAACGTGAATATGGACAACGTCCGATTATTTTCCTATCTAATGGGTATGAAACTCATATGTGGGATGATCTTGAATGGAATATGCGGCGTGTAAGTAGTGTATACGGTGAAAGTGACCTAGAACGACTTATTGTACGAAGAAAATTAGACAAACCTATTTTAAGTACTATTCCAATTAATGATGATATTTCAGCACGCTATTATCAAAAGGAAGCTATTAGGGCTGTTTGTCAGAATCTTGAAAACAAGATTAGAAAAAGCCTACTTGTTATGGCGACTGGTACAGGGAAAACCAGAACTTCAGTAAGCTTAGTTGATGTGCTTTCCCGTAGTAATCAAGTGACGAATGTATTGTTTTTAGCAGATAGAATAGCACTAGTTAGTCAAGCGAAAGATGCATTTAGAGAACATTTACCCTCTGCATCGTTATGTAATCTATGTGAAAGTAAAGATGATAAAAATGCTCGAATAGTTTTTTCAACATATCCTACAATATTAAATGCTATTGAAAAGTCATTAGATGGAGAAGGTAAACGCTTATTTACTCCTGGTCATTTTGATTTAATAATTGTAGATGAAAGTCATCGTAGTATTTTTAGAAAATATAGAGCTATATTTGAATACTTTGATGCTATTCTTGTTGGTTTAACTGCTACACCTAAATCTGAGGTGGATAGAAATACTTTTGATTTCTTTGAAGTTGAAAATGGAGTTCCTACATATGCATATAGCTATGATGAGGCTATTAAGGATAATTATTTAGTGCCATATTATAATTTTGAGATAGAATCAAAGTTTTTAACAGATGGCATTGTTTATGATGAGCTTTCAAAAGAAGACCAAGAACGACTAGAAGATGAAGCTTTAGAGCAGACAGGAGAATTTCAAGGTGATTATTCTGCTACGGAAGTAAATTCTATTATTTATAGTACAGACACAATAGATCATGTTCTCAGAGAACTGGATCAGAATGGTATAAAGACTCATAATGGAGATTCTTTAGGTAAAACAATTATCTTTGCTCAGAATAAAAAGCATGCTTATTTAATTGAAGAGAGATTTAATTTATTATACCGTTCTTTAAAAGGAAAGAAAGCACGTGTTATTGTCAGTAGTGATCAACATGCTTTACATCTAATCGACCAGTTTAAATATTCAGATGGTGAACCAGATATAGCCATTTCAGTAGATATGTTAGATACGGGAATTGATGTACCAGCATGTGTTAATTTGGTATTTTTTAAACGTATCAAATCAAAGACTAAATTCTGGCAAATGATAGGTCGTGGCACACGGCTCTGTCCAGAAGTAGAGTTTTTTGACAAAAATAATGGTGATTATGTAGGTAAGAAGTACTTCTATATCTTTGATTACTGTAAAAATTTTGAATATTTTAGAAATCAAAAAAATACGGTAAAAGTAAAAGGTAATAGTGCCACATTAGGTGAAAGAATCTTTGCTAAGCGTGTTCAAATTATTGCACGACTACAAACTGAAAAGTATGGTAGTGAAGAATATCAAAGCTGGCGTTCAGAACTTGTAGATGAGTGCTATAAAGAAATTACTGATTTAGAAGTAACAAAACCGGTTGTCCGTTTACAATTAAAATATGTAGATAAATATAGTGTAAAAACGTCATTTGATTATTTATCAAATATTGATGAGCATGACTTAATTGCTTATGTTGCCCCTTTAATTTGTGCTGATGTTAAAGAAAATTTGGCACGAGGATTTGACAACTTTGTATACGAAGGGATTTTGAATCTCTTTAATGGTCAATCTCTTGACTATTTTAAGAAACGTGTAATAAGTCTTTCGAATACTTTATTACAAAAAATTAGCATCGAACAAATTAGAAAAAAACAAGATTTCTTGAAGTTAATAAAAGAAGATACATATTGGCAAATTGTTGATGCATTACAGCTAAATCATCTAAGAAAAGAACTTAGAGATTTAATTCAGTTTCTTGATGTAGCAGAGCGTAGGGTTATTATAACAACAATTACGGACTCAGTACTATTAACTAGAGAAGGCGATACTCTTATGCCTGAAGTTTTTGAGAGCTATCAAGAAAAAGTTGAGTCGTATTTCTTAACACATCAAGATCATCCAACAATTCAAAAACTTATTAATAATGAGCCGATTGATGAATCAGATTATAAAGCCTTGGAATACATTTTTACTCATGAATTAGGAAGTCCTAAGGATTATGAAGACCATTTTAAAGATAAAGCGTTTGGATTAGTTGTCCGCGATATTGTAAAAATGAGACCAGAAGCTGCTGAAAAAGCCTTTTCAGATTTGATCAATAGTAAATCTATGAATATTAATCAGATTAACTATTTAAAACAAGTTATTAACTATATTACTGTTAATGGATATATGGAATATCCAAAATTATTATTAGAACCACCGTTTGACAGACCTTTTGATATGTGGAAACTCTTTGATCAAGCTGAAGCTATTGAAATTGCAAATATAGTTAAGCAGATAAAAAATAATGCGTGCATAAAATAAGAATTTTATTAGCCATATATGAGGGGGAGACTATATGGATATACAAAAATATTCTAGTGATTTTTCAGCTGAAAGTTTACGTAAAGGTTATATCAATAATATTCTTGAAAGAAATCCCTATATTCATAACTTTATTTTAATGTTATTAAATATCGAGAAAGGTGGAGTTATAGCTATAGATGGTGAATGGGGTAGTGGAAAGACATATTTTGTTCATCAGGTAAAATGGCTTTTTGATTCTGCTAATGAAAATATTGATAGTGATATTAAAAATATTTTAAATAGCACATCTCCAAAATTAGATAATATTATAGGGCATAAATATAAAGTATTTTATTATGATGCTTGGAAACATGATAAGTCTAACAATCCGTTCTTTACTTTACTAAGAACTATGATACTTGCTTTTGGTGGTATTGATTATTTTAACCAAAAGAAAGGATTTATAGAATCTTTACTAAAAAGTGCTTCACATATTGTTAAGGGGATTACACCAATTGACGTAGAGTCGATTTTTAATGGCATTAAAGAGTTCTCTGGTATTAATGATACGACTCCGTTGACTGAAATTGAATTTATTGAGCAGATGGATAGTCAGGTCAATTCTTTTTTAGACTATATATGTGAGGGGCAATATGATAAATTAGTAATATTTATTGATGAACTTGACCGATGTAAACCGAGTTTTGCTGTTGAATTACTTGAGATAATAAAACATTATTTTAATCATGATAAAGTGATTTTTGTTTTATCTACGAATCTTAAAGAATTTCAGCACTGTATAAAACAATATTATGGTGAGGGTTTCGATGGTTGGAAGTATTTAGATCGTTTTATTGATATTCGTCTTACATTACCTAAGATTACGGTGGAAGAGTATTGTAAATACTTATGGAATAATTTATATAATGATAGAATTGATGATTTAGCTATATGTTGTGCTAAACATTTTGATTTAACACTTAGAGAAATTGAACGTTATAATATTTTAGTGAAATTATCAATACAAAATGCTCTAAAAAAACAGCATAAAGACAATGGATTTAAGGATAGTTATCAATATTTATATGCTTTTTGGATACCCATAATTTTAGCTGTTAAATTTTATTCAGGTGAAGAATACTATGAGTTTATCTCTGGTAAGAAATATTCTTTAATTAAAAGATTAATGCAGATAGATAAATTTGAACATAGTGCAATTGCATTATTATTTAATGATAATGATAAGAATAATGGTAATTATGTAATTGTACAAGAAAAAGTTGAATATTATTATGAAATGATTTTTAGTGGATTTTATTCTAAAGGTATTACATCTGAATTAAGAGAATCTATAAAGTTTGACGATTTGAGAATTGATGAGACTATTAAGCAAAATTTAATAAATATAGTTAACTTATTTTCTACATGGGCAGTTTATGATGTTTAGTAGGGGGATTTTATATGAATATAGGGAAACTGTAAGCTGTTCCTGTGCGAGATTTATGGGCTTATGAGCAATATGATTTTTCAGTATGGCTTGCAAAAGAAGAAAATCTATCAATTTTAGGAGAAGATTTGGGAATAGCCTTTACTGGTATAGAAACTGAGCAGTTTGTAGGCTCATATAGATGTGATATTGTAGCTAAGGATGATAATAATGAAGGTAAAATTGTTATTATTGAAAATCAACTAGAAAGTTCTAACCATGATCATTTAGGAAAAATTATTACTTATGCATCAGGATTAGATGCTTCAAAAATTATTTGGATTGTTACAAATGCACGTTTAGAACATAAGAGTGCTATTGAATGGTTAAATAATAATACTAAGAATGATATTAATTTCTTTTTAATTGAATTAAAGACTTATCGAATCGGGGATTCTTTGCCAGCTCCTAAATTTGAAATTGTACAAATGCCAAATGATTTTATTAAAAATGGAAATATGAAATCTAGAGATAAAACATTAAATCGTTCACAAGCTGCTCGATATGACTTTTGGTCTCGTTTTATAGAATATAGTTCTAGTCACTCTTCAATATTAAAAAAATAGAAAAGCAAATGCTAAGGATAGAATGTCTATATCTCTTGGTGTAAGTAATGCTTGTATGGAGATTAAACTTATTGATAAAGCACATTGTATTAAAATAGCTCTATGTATTCGTGATAATAAAGATCTATATCAGTTACTTGAAAAATTTAAGGATGATATTGAAAAAGATGGAATGTATCCATTAATATGGAAAAATAGTGATAATTTGAAACAATCAGAAATCATTTTTGAAATACCAGGATTAAATTTTGATGATGATAGTAATTATGAGGATTTAATGCACGATACTTTAGAGAATCTAATCAGCTTAAAGGATATTTATATTAAGTATTTAAAGAACATAGGGACTATGTAGTTTTTTATAGTTATGATATTATTTGATCCTCTTTTGGCTATTCTTATTAATATGTTTCTTTTGCTACATTTAATTATAGTTTATGTGATGAATTAAAATTAGATAGTGGAAACATAATAGTTGATATAGAACTACAACTAGTAAAAAATATTCAGACCTATTAAAAATAAATGCGATACATTAAGTATTCTTAATTTTGTAAAATATTGGCGAAACAGTCTAACTTTTTAGTTGGACTGTTTTTGATTTTCATGAAATCTCTTTATTCCACCTGTATAATACTTTCATTAGTCTAATGAGAGGGTAGAGATAGATGAGAGATATTGCAAAACAAATTATAAATTATTGGTATTCACTTGAGTGCTTGCAACCGAAAGAGGTTCCAAAGTATAAAGTGCTTCCTAAGAAGTATATTAAAAAGCTCCTATTCTCGACTGACCATGATAGAACTACTATTTATCAACAGTCAGTAATTAATCCTTTGTGGAAGAAAACAAATTCACGTGTTTCTACGTATGTAGTCCCATTGCCAAATTATTCTTATAATTACTTTATTATTGATGAGATTACATGTTTTAAGGACAAAAAGGACTATGTGTTAGATGATGAACATGCGGTTCTATTAAGCGTAGTCAAAGGGACTGAAGTACTAGAAGCCTTTATTGAAAAATTAGAAATTGAACATCCAGAAAAACCATATTTAGGGAATGCGTATAGTGCATCATTTATCGCTGATGCAGAGGGACACTATAAAGAGGGAAGTTTACAAATTGCTCCTTTTATTTGGGTGATTCATCAGATGATGTGTCAGCCTGATGTGGCGTTTAAAGATATCGAGCTAGATGGTTGGGATGAGGTTGTTAAAGACATCGAGAATAGTTTTAATCTTTCAGAGGAAAAGGTAACACTTGATAATGCTGCACGTGTGATTAATGCGTATATACAAGAACATATTCTGAATCCTATGGGCATTACCATGTTCCGTGCTGGTGATGTGTATGGCTATTGCGGTTTTGAGACCGATGATATTCAGCTTGTTAAAGCTGATACAATGCCTATTAATGACTTGAAATCTAGCTTTTTCCTAGATGATCTACAGTTGGTTTTACAGAACATTGATACATTAAAGAACAATGATAAGGTATTGTCTTATATCAATAGTCTTAATCAGGATATTGAGCATTATGACTTGTTAAAAGATACGGATCAGATGCAAAAGTGGTATAATCCAAAGGTTTTGCCATATGGTAGATGGCCTGCAAAGTTTAATTTATCCTTTATGCAGCAAATTGCTGTTAATATTGCTAAGGAGAATCCTAAAGACATCTTTTCTGTTAATGGGCCTCCTGGGACAGGTAAAACAACATTATTAAAGGATATTATTGCTAGTAATATTGTTGAACGTGCTGCTAAGTTTTGTGAATGTAATCATGTAAATGATATCTTCAAAAAAGTTGTAGGCCGAGATGGTAAATCCTTTTACTATACTATACCTAGTGACATAGCAGTATATGGTATGTTAGTGCTTTCATCAAATAATAAGGCTGTTGAAAATATTACGTTAGAGTTGCCAAATATTTCCTCTGTAAAAGCGGGAACTAATAGGTCTACCTTATTTAATCCAGAGTTCTCAGAGAATCAGGTTGATTTATCTTGTTTTGCTAAGGATGAGAAATATAAATACGTTAAATCTCGTGAGGTATATTTTACATTTTTAGCTGATCGTTTGGCAGAGAGTAATGATCAATGGGGGTTAATTTCTGCTAGACTTGGTAAGAAATCTAATATTAATACCTTTATGACTGCATTACATGTATTATCCTTAGATTTGTCTTCTGTTATGGGGATTCCTAGTGCTCAAGATGCTTTTGAAAGTGCTAAAAGACAGTTTCAAGATCAATATAAGCTTGTAAAAAGATTATTTGCTTATGTAACAACATATGAAGAGAACGTTCAATTAATTCAAGATTTAAATCTTAAAATCGATAGATTACAAGAGGAAATTCATACTCTCAATAAAGAATTAAGTAAATATGATACATTAGATGCTGATTTGTTACAGTTGATAGAGCATAAAAATAGTATTGAAACAAAATTAATAGAGTATAACAATCAACGCTCTATTTTTGATAAGCTGTGGAGTGCTACTAATTGGTCTATTTTAAAAGCTATGGGCAATCCTACATTGTTATCGGTAATTGAAGAGGAGACTAACAAGCTTCAAACTGTTAAAGATCAATTAAACACATTACATCAGTTGGTCAATGAGCGTGAATCTATAATCCATACGAAAGATGGTCTATTATCTGAGATCAAATCACTTGATGGCACTGTTCATGAAGTTAAGCAAACCCAACAAGAGCTTTTAGATACATTAAACGTTAGTACTAAGGATACTATACATTGCTTTGATGATATTAAAACAAAGTTAATGTCATCTGATGTGGATCGCTCAGAGGCGCACACGGCATTCTTATATGTATGTAATTATTTAAATGAATGTAGAGAGCGTTTATTATATGATGCCTTACAATTACAAAAGGCTGTAGTTATGAGTGATGCTTTCAGAAAAAATATGCAATTACTCAGTGAGTATTGGGGATCATTAAGTGATAGGAAAAAATTACAGAAAAACTTTGATCTTGATACGATTTTCCCTACATTACTTAATTCCTTGATGATTACAGTGCCTGTTATTTCATCTACTTTTGCCGCTGTGGAGCGTTTCTTGATTAATTGTAAATCTGAAAGCTCATTAGGGACTATTATTATTGATGAAGCTGGGCAGGCGTCACCTCATATGCTCGTAGGAGCATTGTTCCGAGCGCAAAAGGCAATAGTAGTTGGCGATCCAAAGCAGATTGAACCTGTACAAACTGTTCAAGATTTATTTGTAGAAAAAATTGGAGGAGAAGGTATTGATAAATATCGGAGTAAAGAGCTATCTGTACAAAGTTTAGCTGATGCACAAAATCCATTTGCAGGCATTATCAAAAATCTTGATGGCTCTGAATCTTGGGTCGGTTGTCCGCTTGTTATTCATAGACGTTGTAAAGATCCGATGTTTACAGTTGCTAATGAGTTATCGTATGGTGGTTTTATGATTAATAAGACCATAGATTCTGATGATCCTATTGATCCATGTAAAGAAAGCTGTTGGATAACATATGATGCAAGCAATATTGAAGCCAGTGCGGGTAAAGATCGATATATACGAGTACAAGGGCAAATTGCTTTTGAATTGATCCAAAAGTTACGAGCAAGAAATGCAGAATTTAAAGATATATTTATCATTACACCATTTACTAGTGTTGCACATGGATTTAAAACCTATATGCAATCTATTAGTGATGATATTGTAAACTGGACCGATAAAGATAATAAGAGCGGTTGGTTAAAGGATAATATTGGAACTGTTCATACTTTCCAAGGTAAAGAAGCTAAAGTTGTTATTTATATGTTAGGCTGTCAAAGCGATGGCACTGCTAATGGAGCTATTAAATGGGTTAACGCTAACAACGTAAATGTAGCCTTTACTAGAGCAAAAGAATATATCTATGTTATAGGTGATGCTACCAAATGGGCAGAACTTAATAAAAACCTTGCATTCGCACAAAGATACTTACCTATTTATACTTTAGAGGATATCTAACAATATATTATAAAATCACATGATTGATGAATATATGTAAGGTTATAACAATAAAACAGGGAAAAGAATCCTTGGATTCCTTTCCCTGTTTAGATATGATATAATTTATATCAAAGTGAGGCATAAATGGTTTGGTCGCCAGA
>OBVJ01000675.1_pt1 | contig 11673 bp, 8 predicted proteins | sample 1495071 | NCBI WGS metagenome assembly OBVJ01 (sample SAMEA2579985, study PRJEB22360) | human gut metagenome | reverse complement strand
CGTGGTGAATGGCCCAGGTGAGGCGCTGGTTTCTACACTCGGCGTCACTGGCGGCAACAAGAAAAGCGGCCTCTATGAAGATGGCGTGCGCAAAGACCGTCTGGACAACAACGATATGATCGATCAGCTGGAAGCGCGCATTCGTGCGAAAGCCAGTCAGCTGGACGAAGCGCGTCGAATTGACGTTCAGCAGGTTGAAAAATAATAACGTGATGGGAAGCGCCTCGCTTCCCGTGTATGATTGAACCCGCATGGCTCCCGAAACATTGAGGGAAGCGTTGAGGGTTCATTTTTATATTCAGAAAGAGAATAAACGTGGCAAAAAACATTCAAGCCATTCGCGGCATGAACGATTACCTGCCTGGCGAAACGGCCATCTGGCAGCGCATTGAAGGCACACTGAAAAACGTGCTCGGCAGCTACGGTTACAGTGAAATCCGCTTGCCGATTGTAGAGCAGACCCCGCTATTCAAACGTGCGATTGGTGAAGTCACCGACGTGGTTGAAAAAGAGATGTACACCTTTGAGGATCGCAATGGCGACAGCCTGACTCTGCGCCCTGAAGGGACGGCGGGCTGTGTACGCGCCGGCATCGAGCATGGTCTTCTGTACAATCAGGAACAGCGTCTGTGGTATATCGGGCCTATGTTCCGTCACGAGCGTCCGCAGAAAGGGCGTTATCGTCAGTTCCATCAGTTGGGCTGCGAAGTTTTCGGTCTGCAAGGTCCGGATATCGACGCCGAACTGATTATGCTCACTGCCCGCTGGTGGCGCGCGCTGGGTATTTCCGAGCACGTAACTCTTGAGCTGAACTCTATCGGTTCGCTGGAAGCTCGTGCGAATTACCGCGATGCGCTGGTGGCATTCCTTGAGCAGCATAAAGAAAAGCTGGACGAAGACTGCAAACGCCGCATGTACACTAACCCGTTGCGCGTACTGGATTCAAAAAATCCGGAAGTGCAGGCGCTTCTCAACGACGCTCCGGCATTAGGCGATTATCTGGACGAGGAATCTCGTGAGCACTTTGCCGGTCTGTGCAAACTGCTTGAGAGCGCGGGGATCGCTTACACCGTAAACCAGCGTCTGGTGCGCGGTCTGGATTACTATAACCGTACCGTTTTCGAGTGGGTGACTAACAGCCTCGGTTCCCAGGGCACCGTGTGTGCAGGTGGTCGTTATGACGGTCTGGTGGAACAACTGGGTGGTCGTGCAACACCGGCAGTCGGTTTTGCGATGGGCCTCGAACGTCTTGTATTGTTAGTTCAGGCCGTTAATCCGGAATTTAAAGCCGATCCTGTTGTCGATATATACCTGGTGGCTTCAGGTGCTGACACACAATCTGCGGCTATGGCATTAGCAGAGCGTCTGCGTGATGAATTACCGGGCGTGAAACTGATGACCAACCACGGCGGCGGCAACTTTAAGAAACAGTTTGCCCGTGCTGATAAATGGGGTGCCCGCGTTGCTGTGGTGCTGGGTGAGTCTGAAGTGGCTAACGGCACAGCAGTAGTGAAGGATTTGCGCTCTGGTGAGCAAACTGCAGTTGCGCAGGATAGCGTAGCCGCGCATTTGCGCACGTTACTGGGTTAAGGAAGGAGAAGGACAGCGTGGAAATTTACGAGAACGAAAACGACCAGGTTGAAGCGGTTAAACGCTTTTTTGCTGAAAATGGCAAAGCACTGGCTGTTGGGGTGATTTTGGGCGTTGGCGCACTGATTGGCTGGCGCTACTGGAACAGCCATCAGGTTGATTCTGCACGCTCCGCTTCTCTTGCCTATCAAAATGCGGTTACCGCAGTGAGTGAAGGCAAACCGGATAGCATCCCAGCGGCGGAAAAATTTGCTGCTGAAAATAAAAATACTTATGGTGCGCTGGCTTCTTTGGAACTTGCGCAGCAATTTGTTGACAAAAATGAACTAGAGAAAGCTGCCGCCCAGTTACAACAGGGGCTGGCAGACACGAGCGATGAAAATCTCAAAGCCGTGATAAATCTGCGTCTTGCTCGCGTTCAGGTACAGCTCAAGCAGGCTGATGCCGCGCTAAAAACCCTTGATGCTATCAAAGGTGAAGGGTGGGCTGCCATTGTTGCCGACCTGCGTGGTGAAGCATTGCTGAGCAAAGGTGATAAGCAAGGTGCGCGTAGTGCATGGGAAGCAGGCGTGAAAAGCGATGTTACCCCGGCACTGAGCGAAATGATGCAGATGAAAATTAATAATTTGTCCATCTGAGAGGGACCCGATGCAATTGCGTAAATTACTGCTGCCAGGACTGCTTTCCGTTACCCTTTTAAGCGGCTGTTCGCTGTTTAACAGCGAAGAAGATGTGGTAAAGATGTCCCCATTGCCAACCGTTGAAAACCAGTTTACGCCGACTACTGCGTGGAGCACTTCCGTTGGTAGCGGCATTGGCAACTTCTATTCCAATCTTCATCCGGCACTGGCGGACAACGTTGTCTATGCAGCGGACCGCGCTGGTTTAGTAAAAGCGCTGAATGCGGATGACGGCAAAGAAATCTGGTCTGTCAACCTGGCCGAGAAAGATGGCTGGTTCTCTAAAGATCCTGCATTACTTTCTGGCGGCGTGACCGTGTCTGGTGGGCATGTCTACATTGGCACCGAAAAGGCGCAGGTTTACGCGCTGAATACCAGCGATGGTACTGTGGCATGGCAAACTAAAGTCGCGGGTGAAGCACTTTCGCGCCCGGTGGTCAGCGACGGTCTGGTGTTAATCCACACCAGTAACGGTCAGTTACAAGCGCTGAACGAAGCTGACGGCGCTGTCAAATGGACAGTTAACCTCGATATGCCTTCGCTCTCTTTGCGTGGCGAGTCTGCGCCGGCAACGGCTTTTGGTGCGGCCGTCGTGGGTGGCGATAATGGTCGCGTCAGCGCAGTGCTGATGGAACAGGGCCAGATGATTTGGCAGCAGCGTATTTCCCAGGCGACCGGTTCTACCGAAATTGACCGTCTGAGCGATGTTGACACGACTCCCGTCGTTGTTAACGGTGTTGTTTTCGCGCTGGCCTATAATGGTAACCTGACGGCGCTTGATCTGCGCAGTGGTCAGATTATGTGGAAACGCGAACTGGGTTCGGTGAATGATTTCATCGTCGACGGCAATCGCATCTATCTGGTCGATCAAAATGACCGGGTGATGGCGTTGACCATTGATGGCGGCGTTACGCTGTGGACACAAAGCGATCTGCTGCATCGCCTGCTGACTTCTCCGGTGCTGTATAATGGCAACCTGGTGGTAGGCGACAGTGAAGGTTATCTGCACTGGATTAACGTCGAAGATGGTCGTTTCGTTGCCCAGCAAAAAGTTGATAGTTCCGGTTTCCAGACTGAACCGGTTGCTGCTGACGGCAAACTGCTGATCCAGGCAAAAGACGGAACCGTGTACTCTATTACACGTTAATCGTCTCTGTCGTTCACTTTGAAAACGGCTCCTGGACAGGGGCCGTTTTCCTGTTTTTAACAACGACACGAATATAGCGTGCGTTGTCTGATGATTTATAAAAATGAGGCTTTAAACATGGTACCTGTGGTCGCGCTTGTCGGGCGCCCTAACGTAGGAAAATCCACGTTATTTAACCGTCTAACTCGCACCCGAGATGCGCTGGTTGCGGATTTCCCGGGTCTGACTCGTGACCGTAAGTACGGTCGTGCGGAAATTGAAGGCCGTGAGTTTATCTGCATTGATACCGGCGGGATTGATGGCACAGAAGACGGTGTAGAAACCCGCATGGCGGAACAGTCGCTGCTGGCGATTGAAGAAGCGGACGTCGTACTGTTTATGGTGGATGCGCGCGCGGGCCTGATGCCGGCGGATGAAGCGATTGCTAAACATCTGCGCTCCCGTGAAAAACCGACCTTCCTGGTGGCAAACAAAACTGACGGTCTGGATCCCGATCAGGCCGTGGTTGATTTCTACGCGCTTGGTTTAGGTGAAATCTACCCGATCGCCGCGTCTCACGGTCGTGGCGTATTAAGTCTGCTGGAGCACGTGCTGCTGCCGTGGATGGAAGATCTCGCACCGCAAGAAGAAGTCGACGAAGACGCCGAATACTGGGCGCAATTTGAAGCGGAAGAGAACGGCGAAGAAGAAGAGGAAGACGACTTCGACCCGCAAAGTTTGCCGATCAAACTGGCGATTGTGGGTCGTCCGAACGTAGGTAAGTCTACACTCACTAACCGTATTCTTGGTGAAGAGCGCGTTGTTGTTTACGACATGCCTGGCACGACGCGTGACAGTATCTACATTCCAATGGAACGCGACGGACGTGAGTATGTGCTCATTGACACCGCTGGCGTACGTAAACGCGGCAAAATCACCGATGCGGTAGAGAAATTCTCGGTAATCAAAACGTTGCAGGCCATTGAAGATGCCAACGTGGTGATGTTGGTGATTGATGCGCGTGAAGGTATTTCCGATCAGGATCTCTCCTTGCTGGGCTTTATTCTCAATAGTGGGCGCTCACTTGTGATTGTAGTGAACAAGTGGGACGGCCTGAGCCAGGAAGTGAAAGAGCAGGTGAAAGAGACGCTGGACTTCCGTCTGGGCTTTATCGATTTTGCTCGTGTGCACTTTATCTCTGCCTTGCACGGCAGTGGTGTTGGTAACTTGTTTGAATCAGTACGTGAAGCGTATGACAGCTCCACCCGTCGTGTGGGGACCTCTATGCTGACGCGCATCATGACGATGGCTGTTGAAGATCACCAACCACCGCTGGTACGCGGTCGTCGTGTGAAGCTGAAATACGCCCACGCCGGGGGTTATAACCCGCCGATTGTGGTGATTCACGGCAATCAGGTGAAAGACCTGCCTGATTCCTACAAGCGTTACCTGATGAACTACTTCCGCAAATCGCTGGACGTAATGGGATCGCCGATTCGTATTCAGTTCAAAGAAGGGGAAAACCCGTATGCGAACAAGCGTAACACCCTGACGCCAACCCAGATGCGTAAACGTAAGCGTCTGATGAAGCATATCAAGAAAAGTAAGTAATCACTTATCTGGTTTCCCTTTCCACACGGAGAGGGAAGCCGAATAACACGCGAGGAGTATTTATGGCACTCAACTGTCCAACCTGCAAAACCCCTCTCGAACGCAATGGCGAGACTGCTCACTGTGCAACTTGCGACAAAGACTTTACCGTCCAGGCACTTTGCCCTGAGTGTCATCAGGCGTTACAAGTGTTAAAAGCTTGTGGTGCTGTGGATTATTTCTGCCAACATGGGCACGGTTTAATATCTAAAAAACGCGTTGAATTTATTATTGCTTAATATCATGTGAATGTATTGTTTTATCATTTATATTTAATATATGAATGATAAACAATCTGTTATTAGTGGAATAACTAATGTATTTGAGTGAAATCACTAATTTAAATAATTAAGAATATATTTACTCTTTATGACATGCCTTTCTGAATAATCAGGGATACAATATTAAAGCTTATTTTTGACTGTATCATTGTCACAGGGAAAGTGCATGCTGCGATGGAAACGCTGTATTATTCTAACATTTATCTCTGGTGCTGCTTTCGCGGCGCCAGAGATAAATGTTAAGCAAAACGAATCGTTACCTGATTTAGGTAGCCAGGCAGCACAACAGGATGAACAAACCAACAAGGGTAAATCGCTGAAAGAGCGCGGAGCCGATTACGTCATCAACTCCGCCACGCAAGGGTTTGAAAACTTGACCCCTGAGGCGCTGGAATCTCAGGCCAGAAGCTATCTGCAAAGTCAAATCACCTCAACCGCACAATCTTATATTGAAGACACACTCTCTCCCTACGGTAAGGTCCGTTTGAACCTCTCCATTGGTCAGGGCGGCGATCTGGATGGCAGTTCCATCGATTATTTTGTTCCCTGGTACGATAATCAAACCACTGTTTATTTCAGCCAATTTTCTGCGCAACGAAAAGAAGATCGTACGATCGGGAATATTGGCCTTGGGGTAAGGTATAATTTTGATAAATATCTATTGGGTGGAAATATATTTTATGATTATGACTTTACCCGTGGACATCGCCGTTTAGGTTTAGGCGCCGAAGCCTGGACGGATTATTTAAAATTCTCAGGCAACTATTATCACCCACTTTCTGACTGGAAAGACTCTGAAGATTTCGACTTTTATGAAGAACGCCCTGCGCGCGGTTGGGATATTCGTGCCGAAGTCTGGTTACCTTCTTATCCGCAACTGGGGGGCAAAATTGTCTTCGAGCAATATTACGGCGATGAAGTCGCCCTTTTTGGTACGGATAATTTGGAGAAAGATCCCTACGCGGTAACGCTTGGACTGAATTATCAACCAGTGCCGTTACTGACAGTTGGGACGGACTATAAAGCGGGGACCGGAGATAACAGTGATGTCAGCATTAATGCCACTCTTAATTATCAGTTCGGCGTTCCGCTAAAAGATCAATTGGATAGCGATAAAGTGAAAGCGGCGCACTCGCTGATGGGCAGCCGTCTTGATTTCGTTGAGCGTAATAACTTTATTGTTCTGGAATACAAAGAAAAAGATCCGCTTGATGTCACCCTGTGGTTGAAAGCGGATGCCACCAACGAGCACCCTGAGTGCGTCATTAAGGACACTCCCGAAGCGGCCGTCGGTCTGGAAAAATGTAAGTGGACCATTAACGCACTCATTAATCATCATTACAAAATCGTTGCGGCCTCCTGGCAGGCGAAAAACAATGCCGCCCGCACGCTGGTGATGCCGGTTATCAAAGAGAATACTCTGACAGAGGGTAACAATAACCACTGGAACCTGGTGCTGCCTGCCTGGCAGTACAGTTCCGATCAAGCCGAACAAGAAAAACTCAATACCTGGCGAGTACGTCTGGCGCTGGAAGATGAAAAGGGCAACCGACAGAACTCTGGCGTGGTGGAAATCACCGTTCAGCAGGACCGTAAAATAGAGTTGATTGTTAATAACATCGCGAACGTGCCAGAAGAGAACAACCACAGCCACGAAGCCAGCGCACAGGCAGATGGCGTTGATGGTGTAGTGATGGATCTCGATGTAACCGACAGCTTTGGCGATAACACCGACCGCAACGGCGATGCGTTGCCGGAAGATAACCTTACGCCTCAGCTTTACGACGCGCAGGACAAACGAGTGACGTTAACCAACAAGCCCTGCTCGACCGATAACCCCTGCGTTTTTATTGCCAAACAAGATAAAGAAAAGGGCACTGTCACCCTCTCCAGTACCTTACCTGGCACCTATCGCTGGAAAGCAAAAGCCGCGCCCTACGATGACAGTAACTATGTGGATGTCACTTTCCTCGGGGCAGAAATTGGTGGGCTAAATGCTTTTATCTATCGTGTGGGGGCGGCTAAACCCAGCAACCTGATAGGTAAAGATAAAGAACCGTTGCCGCTCAACAACATTTATCGATTTGTTTTATGGCGCGACAACAATAAAGACGGTGTCTTCCAGCAGGTCGAAAAACTGACTGACGAAGAGATGGTGCAGTACGACTACAAGTGGGAATTTACCGGCAAGAGCATCAATGGTGAAGTGGGTGCACAGGCGAACACTTCCAATGAGGACATTGTGATTCCGGCCACTAACCGTGAAGCGGCGCAAACCTATGGCGCACAAGCGGGAGATGGCTTGCAGGGATACGGTTTACGCGTGCTGTATACCAAAAAATAAGATTGGCGTAAGGCCAGTCGGCCAGTCGCTGAAGGTTCATTAAGGAGAGCATCAATGAAGCAGGATAAAAGACGCGGTCTGACCCGGATCGCATTAGCGCTGGCACTGGCAGGTTATTGTGTGGCACCTGTGGCGCTGGCTGAAGACAGCGCCTGGGTCGACAGCGGTGAAACCAATATTTTCCAGGGGACCATTCCGTGGCTCTATTCGGAAGGGGGAAGTGCTACGACAGATGCCGACCGTGTAACGTTGACTTCTGATCTAAAAGGCGCTCGCCCGCAAGGCAGTGAAACGGACAAGCGTCTTTACTCGGGTGATAAATTAACCGTAAGTTGGGAAATTGGTGATACCGAAGGCGACGTGGATCTTGGTGGATTGGGCGATAACGCGAAAACTATCGATACTATCCGCTGGATGAGCTACAAGGATGCGCAGGGGGGGGATCCAAAAGAGCTGGCAACGAAGGTGACCAGTTACACTCTTACCGATGCCGACCGTGGTCGCTATATCGGTATTGAAATTACGCCAACCACGCAGACCGGTACGCCAAACGTCGGGACTGCGCTGCATCTTTATGACGTTTCTACTGCCAGCGGCGGCGGAAGCGACAGCGATAACGTTGCACCGGGGCCGGTGGTTAACCAGAACCTGAAAGTCGCCATCTTTGTTGATGGTACCAGTATCAACCTTATCAACGGTAGCACACCAATCGAACTTGGCAAAACCTACGTGGCCAAACTGTACTCGGATGAGAACAAAAATGGCAAGTTTGATGCGGGTACCGATGCTGACGTCACCGCCAATTATGACTTCCGTTGGGTACTTTCTGGCAGCAGCCAACAGCTTGGCACTTCGGGTGGCATCGTTAACTCAAGCTTCGATAATAACAATTTGGTCATCCCTGCGACCAACGACGAAGCCAGAACCAACCTTAACGGCCCTGCGCGCGATGGAAAAGAGGCACTTTCCATCCCGACCAACGGCGACGGGGTACAGGGTTACAAACTTCACATTATTTACAAACACAAATAACGCGTACTCAGCAGCATTCCCGCAAGGGAATGCTGTTTCCGCATATTTTGCTTAATCCCGGATTAAGCAAAATATGTTGATGCGACAAGCGTCCGTTTAACAACCGGTGGAGTTTCTGTCATGTCCCTGACCCTGAATAAAATCCTTGTGTTATGCGCATTGCTGATAAGCGCAATGCTGCCTGGGTGGTCATGGGCAGAATCTGCATGGCAAGACTCTTCAGATACGGTCGGCGAATTTAACGGTACCGTGCCCACCGCCGACAGCGCCAGCATACCCGTCTACCAGGGCAGTGTCTTTCTGGATCCTACAAAGACGCATGAGGTAGCGTTTACCGCTAAACCGAGTGAATTCAACGCGGATGTTAGCGTCTCTAAATTGCTCGTCACCAACCCGCAAGACAGAGAAGGCGATATCATTGCCACCCCACGTTGGGAAAACCAAACGCCACCGGCTGTATCTTTAGTTTGGGCGGATGCCGCCACGCCGGACACCTTACTGGACCCACAGCCAGTCGCAGATCGCTCGTTTTGTGCACAGGGACTTGCCGGGCGTTCGCTGGTCGCCTGGGCGCAGCCTGATCCCCAGCAGACCATGCCGCTGTTATATTTACTCACCTCGACGGGCTATCCCTATGAAAGTGTTCTGACGCTCGCCGATCAGAAAGTGACGCTGAAGATTGCGCCCGCGCAGGGTGACCTTATTTCCGTCAGCGCTGCGGGCTATGACGAATCCTCAGGTGCGGCGAAAATGACGGTTGGGGGCAGTATCACGTTAACGGTCACCACCAAAGATTGCGTCGGTAATGTTGTGGGGAATATTCCTTTTGTTATCAAACGCAAAGATGCTGAAAACCGCCAGGGTGTGGTGAACAATACTGCGCCTGTAAAACTGGGCACGACCGAATTAACCACCACCGCGACGGAATATCGTGGTACTACCGATGCGAATGGTGTTGCCACGGTTACGGTCACCCAGGCCAACGGCCCTGGTGTAAAAACGCCGTTGGTCGCGAGCCTCGCGGGTATTGCTCAGGCCAGTGAAACGGCAGTGATCTTTACCGTCCTCACCAGCCCGGATGTTCCGCAGGCTACAATGTGGGGTCATATGCCCGATACGCTGAAGGCCCGTGATTACACTTTTAGTCGACCAAAACTGGCGGCGGAAGTCGATAATGAAGGCGGTACGGTTAACGATCACAATGAAACCTGGTCCACCTTTACCTGGAGCGGCGCGGATAAACATTGCGACATTTTGCCCGGAATGCGTCAGTTCGGTGCGCTGGCGACGGTGGTGCCAACGTCAGTGCAGGATGTGGCTGGTTGGCCGATGCAGGGTAATTTCTACTGGTCATCACTGGCGGGGATGAGCGGCCAGCACCATGCGGCGGATGTTTCGAACCGCAGCGAAGCGCAAAAACCGGACGATACGACGTTTATTGTGAGCTGTGTCGATAAAGAAGCGCCCGATGTTGAACCGAAGCTGGTACTGACGCCGGGCAGCTATGATTCGACGATAAAAGCGATGAAAGTAAAGGTGGGGGAAGAGGCTTCTTTACGTCTGACGATTACCGATAGCAAGAACAACGATCAGCCGCTGGCTTACTACTACTTTTCGCTGCATCTGGATGACGGCATTAACCGTAAGAATCAAACTGACGCCGCGTGGGAGACGCATCCGGTACAAATTGATGGCGGCAGTAACGTTCGCAAAGTTGACGCCCATACCTATGAAGGGATCACTGATGCTAACGGAGAGGCCAGGCGGCGTGGGGGTGAAAACTCACATCACCGCGAGAATGCGCAGTGATTTTACTGCCTCGGATGAGAAAGACGTTATTTTTACGGTGATCACCAGCCCCGATACCGACAAAGCGCGGATGTGGGGCCATATGTTGGGCATTATTGAAGCGAACAATATCTTTAAACGCCCACGGCTGGCGGATGAAACCGACAACGAACTGGGATCGGTGCGGGAAAATAACGAAGACTGGGCGCTGTTTGATCAGAATAGCAGTATGCAGGCTGAGTGTGGTTTAGGTCATATTCCGAGCCAAAGTTCATTGCACAGTTTGTTTGCCGCTCATCCAGCCAATGCCATCGGCACCGAATATGGCTGGCCAACGTTGCAAAAAGCGTATCTTAGTGCGGTGGAAGAGACGTCGCACGCGTCGGTAAACCTGGCCACGGGCAACATCGACACCTATTCCGGCTTTAAGCAAAACTATCTCTCTTGTTCGGGCAATGAGATGGTCGCCAAGATTGCCGCGACCACCGATCGTGATGTTTCCGCAGGCAGCAGAGCGCAGGCCAAAGTGGGTGACACGATCACCATGACGGTACGCACCTTTAATGCCTTGAATAATGCACCCGTGCCGTATACCGCGTTCACCATCACTAAAGATATGGGGAAAAATCGTCAGGGGCAGACTACAGGTTTTGATGATCCAACCCGCGGCGCAATCGAGATGAATGGCACACTCTACGGAACATCGCAACCGTCTTTAGTCTATGCCGGTACTACGGATGCGCAGGGTTTTGCGACTGTGGAAATTAAGCAATCGCAAGGTGTGGGCTTATCGACGCCGCTAAATATTGTGCCTGTGAACTCCTATATTCCCAATACTGTTAATTACAATGTGATTTTCACTACGCTCACCAGTCCGGATGCGGTTGGCGCGCAGATGTGGGGGCATATGGATGAGACGATTACCGTCGATGCTTTAACCTTTGCCCGACCCCGACTGGCTGCGGAAGTGTTCAGTCCGGACGGCACATTAACGGAAAATAACGAAGTCTGGTCGCGAGTCAGCCAGGCCAACGCCTCCAGCACCAGTAAAGGTGGCTGTGGCGCCAATATGCTCCCACGCCGTTCTCAGCTTAGCGCGCTCTATGATGCCAATAACGGTAACGGTGTACAGACAGTACACGGCTGGCCAACGCAGCGTCAGCCCCACCGGACCCAATGGAT
>OBVJ01000672.1_pt1 | contig 11732 bp, 7 predicted proteins | sample 1495071 | NCBI WGS metagenome assembly OBVJ01 (sample SAMEA2579985, study PRJEB22360) | human gut metagenome | reverse complement strand
CACCGCCGACCTCGCCCAGCGGCCGGGCCAGACCGACGCCCTCGACCCCGCCAGCAGGGGACTGAGCCGGTATGTTTCGGAGTACGGGCCGTACCCCGCATGGAAAAACTCCACGGCAAAATATTACCCCTGCGGTGAGGCCATGTACCCTGACCTGCTGGCCGACCTCGAAAAGGCAGAGCGGTTCATCTTCCTCGAGTTCTTCATCGTCCGCACCGGCAAGATGTGGAAGGGGGTAGAGGACATCCTTGTCCGCAAGGCGGCGCAGGGGGTGGACGTCCGGCTCATCTACGACGATTTCGGCAGTCTGCTGGGTCTGCCGTCCGATTTCGTGGTGCAGATGGAGCGGGCGCATATCCGCTGCATCCCGTTCAACCCGGTGGTGCCGCTGGTGTCGCTGGTCATGAATCATCGCGACCACCGGAAGATCGTGGTGGTGGACGGAAATACAGCCTATACGGGCGGCATCAATCTGGCCGACGAGTATATCAATGAAGAAGAGCGGTTCGGCTACTGGAAGGACGCAGCTCTCCGCACCGAGGGCGCGGCGGTCTGGAACTTCACGGTGATGTTCCTTGACCACTGGAACGCCTTCCGCCCCAGCGAGGAGGATTATGCGCCCTTTATGCCGCAGGCTGAGTCCCTGTCTGCCCAGTCGGACGGAGTGATACAGCCCTACGGGGACAGCCCGCTGGACGAAGAGGCTCTGGCCGAGACGGTCTACCTGAATATCATCAATCAGGCCCAGCGGTACGTCTATATCTATACGCCCTACTTCGCGGTGGGCGAGACCATGCTGGAAGCGCTGAAGGCGGCGGCAAAGCGGGGCGTGGACGTCCGGCTGGTGCTGCCGGGCATCCCGGATAAGAAGCTCGTCTTCCGGCTGACCCGCTCCTATTATGTGCCGCTGCTCCGGGCGGGGGTGCGCATCTACGAGTTCACGCCCGGCTTCCTCCACGCCAAGTGCTACGTCAGCGATGACCGCGCCGCCGTGGTGGGCAGCATCAACATGGATTACCGCAGCCTCTTCCTCCACTTTGAGTGCGGGGCGCTGCTGCTCTATAACAGTCAGGTCATTGCTCTGCGGGACGATGTGCTCCGCACCCTGCCAGAGTGCCGGGAAGTGCAGCTGGCCGACTGCCGCACCTCGCTGGCCGGGACGCTGCTGGACAGTGTGCTCCGCCTGCTGAGCCCGCTGATGTGAGGGATACTGCGGTAGAATAAGTGGCGAAGTTCTATAAAATAAACGATATATAGTTTAATATTGGATGTTCGCCAACTTGGCGAAGTTCCCCTGATTGGCGAAGTTCGAACTTCGCCAGCTGACCCGAAGTTCGCCACTCTGGCGAAGTTTGTTTTACAGCGTTGCTGCGTCGTTATTTTGGAACTTCGCCAGATAACACGTCGGTCTCAGAGCAAACGTGCATGATTGGCGCTGTGTCGGGCTATACTACTCCCAAAGAGATGAAAGGGAGCGTAACGCTTATGACACAGAGACAAAAAGCTCTTCTGAGCTGTGCCGTGGCGGCGGCACTGCTGCTGTCCGGCTGCCGCAAAGGCAGCAGCGATTCCGGCAGCATGAGCAGCTCGAACGCCATGTCCGGCTCGTCCGGCAGCGCCAGCACCACCCAGACCGGCGGCTGGAAGACCGGCCTCGGCATCCTGACCGAGGCCTCCGACGAGGCCCGCACCGGCACCATCCATACCATCGCCGCCGCCGTCCTGCTGGACGGAGACGGCAAGCTGGCCGACGTGATGCTGGATGAGCTGGAAGTGGAAGTTACCGCCGACGGCAAAGGCGTCGTCACCATGCCCACCGACTACCGCACCAAGCGCCAGAAAGGGGGCGACTACCCGCTGGCAGCGGCATCTTCGCTGAAAAAGGGCTGGGCCGAGCAGGCCGATGACTTCGCCGACTACCTCACCGGCATGACGCCCGAGCAGGCATCCATGCTGGAAACCGATAAGGACGGCAAGGCCACGGACGCCGACCTGCTGTCCGGCTGCACCATCCGGGTGGATAAGTACCGCGACGCCGTGGCGAAAGCCTGCACGAACGCGTCCGCCCTCGGCGCGGCGAAGGGCGACCGGGTGAGCCTCGGCGTGGAGGCGGAGAATGCCTCTTCGGACATCACCGCCACCGACGACAAGGATGTGAATGCAGAAGTTGACCTTACCGTCGTGGCCCTGACGCTGGATGCCGATGGCCGTGTGACCAGCGCCATCGGCGACATGGCAGAGCCGGCGCTGACCATCGCGGCAGACGGCGGCGTCACCGCCCCGGACACCGTCCGCTCCAAGCTTGAGCTGGGCGACAGCTACGGGATGCGGAACGCATCCAGCCTCGGCAAGGAGTGGTACGAGCACAGCGAGGGCTATTGCAGCTACCTCAAGGGCAAGACGGAGAAAGAGGTGGCGGACATCCCCGCCGACGGCTCGGACGCCGACCTCGCGGCCCTCTGCACCATCTCCATCGACGCTTTGCAAAAGGCCGCAGGGGATGCGTTTGAGAATGCGTCGCTGTGACAGAACAGCCCTCTCAGTCTCGCTCCGCTCGCCAGCTCTCCCGGAGGGAGAGCCCTTGGCAGGCCGGTCAACTTCCTACTGGACGCCTGAGGCGTAATATGGCGTAAAATGTAGTGCCCTGCTACAGAGGGCAGCAGCTTCTAGACAAGAGCACCTTGTCAAGCTGCTGTGAATCTCTGTAGCAGGGCACTATATTTTACGTTATATCAGGCTTTAGGCGTCCAGCACAAAGCTGCCCGCCATGCCAAAGGCTCTCCCTCTGGGAGAGCTGTCACCGAAGGTGACTGAGAGGGCTAGGATACTGGCGAGGACTCGCAGGCACAGCGATAGCACCGCTCTGACAAAAGCCAGTGCATATCGCTGTGCAGATACTCTTGGGAAGTGAGCTTGCCCTCTCCGTCATTGCTTCGCAATGCCACCTCTCCCAAAGGGAGAGGCTTGAGCGAAGCTCCCCCTCAATCCTCCACCCGCGCTGCGGCAAGATCCTTCGTCAGCCGCTTGCGCACTGCAAAGTACGCCGGGATGAGGAAGAAGCAGGCGAAGAACCATGCCACAGGGTTGGCGATACAGGCCGCAAAGTAGCCCCAGAGCGGCACGAACCAGAAGCCCACCATGGCACGGGCGACCATCTCGGCCACGCCCGCGAACATGGCAAGGCCGGAATAGCCCAGGCCCTGGATGGTGTAGCGGTAGATGATGAGGACAGCCAGCGGGATGTAGAACACGCTGTTCCAGAAGATGAAGCTGCGGGCATTCGCCATGATCTCCACCTCGCTGCTCTCGAGGAAGAGACTGATAAGCGGCACATCCAGCACACGCAGGATGAGGAAGGATGCCACACTGTAGACGCAGCCAATGCCCAGCGCGGTATTGACGCCCCGGTCCACACGCTTGAGGTCGTGAGCGCCCATGTTCTGGCTGGCGTAGGTGGTCATGGCGGTGCCGATGCTCTCCAGCGGCACCGAGAGGAACTGGGCGGCCTTGCTGCCTGCGGTCTGTGCGGCCACGATGCTGCTGCCCAGACCGTTCACCGCGCCCTGCAGCACGACGCTGCCGATGGCAGTGATGCTGCACTGCAGGCCCATAGGGATGCCCATGTTGCAGAGCTTGAGGCAGTGGCTGGCGCTCAGACGGCCCTCTTCCCTGCTCCATTTCAGCTCCGGGTAGTGGCGGCCGATGGGGGGTAGGATGCCCGCCACCGCCTGACTGAACACGGTGGCAAAGGCCGCGCCGAACGCCCCCATCCGGAAGGTGAGGATGCAGAGCAGGTCGAGGCCGATGTTCAGCACGCTGGCCACCAGCAGGAAATAGAGCGGCCGCTTGCTGTCGCCCAGCGCGCGCATGAGGGCGCTGGTGACGTTGTACAGCAGGGTGAAGGGGATGCCCCAGAAGATGGTGCGGATGTAGATGTCCGCGATGTCGATGATGTTGTCGGGGGTGTTGGTCCAGACCAGCACCGCCCGGGTCAGGGCCACCGTCACCACCGTGAGCAGGACGGCGAAAAAGAGGCTCAGCCAGACGGTATTGGCGGTGTAGCGCCGCATCTCTCTGTAGTCCTTCGCGCCGAAGGTCCACGAGATGGGGATGGAGAAGCCGCAGGCGATGCCGTTGACGAAGCCCAGCACCAGATAGTTCAGGCCGCCCACGCTGCCCACCGCCGCCAGCGCATCCACGCCCACGAAACGGCCCACAATGATGGTATCGGCCAGATTGTAGAACTGCTGGAACAGACTGCCCAGCATCAGCGGCACCGCAAAGGCAAGGATGAGCTTGAGCGGGCTGCCCTGTGTCATGTCTTTTGTCATACAAAGCCCCTCCCCGGGCGGTCACTTAACATTTCTTTGCCGGATCTTTGCCGACAAAAACGCCCTGCCGGACGAGGGGCAGGACGTTTTGCGTTTCATGAGTGGTATTATACTCAGCTCATCGTGATTTTGCAAGGGGTTTTGGGCAGATTTCTTCGTACAACATTGCTATTCTCTATCGGTGGTTTTTGGTGATTGTGCGCAAGGGGCGGCAGGGCTGCCTCCGGGAGAGCTTACGGGCCTTATTCCGCATAGTGCGCCAAAAACTGCTTGGTGCGCTCCTCCCGGGGGTGGTCGATGAGCTGGCGGGCCGGGCCTTCCTCCACCACGACGCCGCCGTCCATGAATAGGATGCGGTCGGCCACGTCCCGGGCGAAGTGCATCTCATGGGTGACGATGATCATGGTGGTCTTGCGGTCGGCGAGGTCCCGCAGGACACGGAGGACTTCGCCGGTCAGCTCCGGGTCGAGGGCGCTGGTGGGCTCATCGAAGCAGAGGATGTCCGGGTGGAGGGCCAGTGCGCGGGCGATGGCCACCCGCTGCTGCTGACCGCCGGAGAGCTGGTGGGGGTAGTGGCCTGCCCGCTCCGACAGGCCCATCTGGGCCAGCAGGTCACGGGCCTGTGCTTCCAGCTGGGCGTGGATGGTCTTTTTGTCGGCCTTGTAGCCGGGCTGCTCCTTCGCCAGAAGCTCCCCCGCCAGCATCACGTTTTCCAGCGCGGTGTACTGGGGGAAGAGGTTGAAGTTCTGGAACACGAGGCCGAAGTGGAGGCGCTTTTTCCGCACCTCGCTCTCCCGCTGGGTGGCAGGGTCGGCGGCGTCCCACATGGTCTCGCCGTTCACCCGGATGACGCCGGTGTCGGGACGCTCAAGGAAATTCAGGCAGCGCAGCAGCGTCGTCTTGCCCGAGCCGGACGAGCCGATGATGGCCAGCGCCTCGCCCTGTTCCAGTGTGAGCGAGATGTCCTTGAGAACCTTCGTCTCGCCGAAATTCTTCCCGATGCCTGAGGCTTCGAGTAATGCCATAATTCAGTATCCTCCTTAGCAGCGGAAATAGTCCATCTTTTTCTCGGCCCAGTCCAGCAGCAGGGTGAGTGCGCCGACAAAGACGAGGAAGAAGATCGCGGTGGAGAACAGCGGCCAGATAAGGCCCTTGGCGCTGTACTCCTTTGCCATCATGATGATCTCCTTGTTGGCGATGACGTTCGCCAGCGAGGTATCCTTCACCAGCGTGATGACCTCGTTGCCCATCGGGGGCAGGATGCGCTTGATGACCTGCAGCAGCGTGACCTTGAAGAAGATCTGGCTCCTGGTCATGCCAAGCACCTGACCGGCCTCGGTCTGGCCTTTCGGCACATCCTCGATGCCGCCGCGGTAGATTTCAGAGAAGTAGCAGGCGTAGTTGATGGCGAAAGCCACCACCGCCGCCACCAGACGGCCCGAAGAGCCGGAGGGCCAGGGGTTGGTCATGCCCAGCAGGCCGGGGCCGAGGTAGATGACGATGATCTGGAGCATCAGCGGCGTGCCGCGGATGACCCACACGAAGGTCTTGACGACACCCCGCAGCGGTGCGCACCGGCTCATGGAGCCAAAGGCCACCACAAGGCCCAGCGGCAGCGAAAACAGCAGGGTCAGAAAGAACAGCTCACAGTTGAGCGCAAATGCGCCGGTCAGACGCTCCAAAATCACAGTCACAGAATCACTACACCTATCCGTTTATAATGTAAGTTACTCAGCCAGAGTCAGGCCGTACTTGTCGGCCAGAGTCTGCATGGTGCCGTCAGCCTTCAGCTCGTCGAATGCATTGTCCACAGCCTCAGCCGCGTCGCTGCCCTTGCGGAAGGCCACGCCGTACTCCTCGACGTTCAGCTCATCCACCATCTTGAGGTTTGCGTAGTCGGTCCCCTCGCCGATCATGGCAGAAGCCAGAGTCAGGTCGAGGATGGCGGCGTCAGCAGTGCCGGCGGCGACTTCCATCAGGCAGTCGGTCTGAACATCCTTGGAGATGAAATCCGCCTGAGACAGGTCGGCGTTCTCGGTGATGGTGGTCTCACCGGCAGAGCCGGCCTCGGCCACCACGGTCTTGCCGATGAGGTCGGCGGTGGAGGTGTAGTCGGTGCCGTCCTTCACCACCACGACCTGGGCGTTCTTGACGTAGGGCTTGGTGCAGGCCATGTTCTCCTCGCGGTCATCGGTGAGGGTCAGGCCGTTCCAGATGCAGTCGATGCTCTTGGCCGCCAGCTCGGTCTCCTTGGTGTCCCAGTTGATCTCCACGAACTCCGGCTCGACGCCCAGCTTCTCACAGACGGCGGTGGCCAGCTCGGTATCGAAACCGGTGAAGCTGCCGTCGGCGTCGGTGTAGTTCATCGGCTCATAGACGGTGTAGCCAATGACCATCTTGCCGTTGGACCGGATATAAGCCAAGTCGCTGTCAGCGGCCGCGGAGCTTGCCGGGGCGGCAGAGGCGGCGGCAGAAGAAGGCGCCGGGGGAGGGGGGGTATTGGAACGGCCAAGAAGAACCAGCCGTGGAAGGGGATGCAGACCCGCCGCAGGCGGCAAGGCTCAGTGCCATCGCACCGGCCAGAAAAGCAGAGACCAGACGTTTCATATACAAATTCCTCCCTCAGATTCAGCAGAAGCGGCGCTTCGTTTTACCGCTTTATCATGCTAAATTGTTAAACTGTGACTATAGAATAGCGCGTTTTGCCCCATTTGGCAAGAGGAAAACCGATTTTTTCGCGTTTTGCCCGCAGACCGCCCCTTTCCGATAGGGTTTTCGGTGTATTTGTACAAAGGACAGGGTGCGGCGCCCATGGCTCTCCCTCTGGGAGAGCTGGCGCGAAGCGCCTGAGAGGGCAAGCCCGTCTCCCAAGAGCCACCACCCAGCGATAAGCAGACCCTCCGTCAGAGCGATACTATCGCCGCGCAGCTGCTTCGCCATGAACATCCTAGCCCTCTCAGTCTCGCTCCGCTCGCCAGCTCCCCCAAAGGGGGAGCCATTGGCAAGCCGGTCAGGCCCACGCGGGACGAGCAAAGTTTGATTTTATCGGAAACAGTAGTGCCCTGCTGCAGAGGGCAGCAGCTTCGGGACAATATCCCTTGTCAAGCTGCTGTGGATCTCTGTAGCAGGGCACTATCTTTTATGCCATATTGAGCTTTCAGCGGTCAGCGGAAAGTAGCCCGACACGCCAGTGCCTCTCCCTATGGGAGAGGTGGCTGCGAAGCAGACGGAGAGGGCAAGCCCGTCTCCCAAGAGCCGCCATACAGCGATAAGCAGGCTCTCCGTCAGAGCGATGCTATCGCTGTGCTTTTTGTCTTTCTGTAGCATCCTTGCCCTCTCAGTCTCGCTCCGCTCGCCAGCTCCCCCAAAGGGGGAGCCTTAAAGAGCTGCCTCGTTGTATTTACAAATCCCCCCAAAACCGCTATACTATATATAGTTGTGTCAAAACGAGGAGGCGGGACGATGGAGCAGGAGCTGGAACGGCTGGAAGGCACGGTAGAGGACATCATCTACCTGAACGAGGACAACGGCTACACCGTGTTTGAGGTGTCGGGCGGCGGTGTCGTCACCGTTGTGTGCGGCGTGGTGGGAGAGCTCCACGCCGGTGAGAGCGTCGTCTGTCGGGGCAGCTACGAGAACCACGCCACCTATGGCCGACAGTTCCACGCACAGGAGTGCGAGACGGATATGCCCAAAGACCTCGAGGCTGTCTACGCCTTCCTCGCCAGCCGGTCGCTGCCCTACATCGGGGCTCGGACGGCGGATAAGATCATTGACAAATTCGGCGCGGCGGCGCTGGAAGTGATCGCCAACGACCCCGCCCAGCTCACCCTCATCCCGGGCATCTCGGCGGACAAGGCCGACCGCATCCAGCAGGAGTTCAAGCGGATGTTCGGAATGCGGGAGCTCATCGCCTATCTGGCTCAGTTCGAGATCAGCCCCCGCCGGGCGATGGAGGTCTTCCGCACCTTCGGGCCGGGGGCCATGCAGGCCATCCAGCAGAACCCCTACCTGCTCTGCGGGGAGCCGCTGCAGCTGGACTTCCGCCACGCCGACAGCATCGCCCAGTATTACCAGATGGCAGGGGACTGCGCCCAGCGGCTGGAAGCCGCCCTTCTGCGCACCCTGCGCCACAACGCCGGCAACGGCCACACCTGTCTGCCCCGGGCGCAGCTGCTGGAAACGGCGTCGAACTTCATCCACCAGCCCCCCGAAAAGCTGGCGGCGGCGCTGGACGGCTGCATCCAGACCGGGAAACTGGCGGTGCGGATGTTCGACGGCACACCGTATATTTATCTGCCGGATCTGCTGGCCGCAGAGCAGGACATCGCCGACCGTCTGGCCATGCTGACCAGGCGCGGAAAGCAGACGGCCCGAGACCTCGACAAGAACATCCAGATCCTGGAACTGGCGCAGGGCTTTGCTTACGCGCCGCTCCAGAAGGAAGCCATCCGCAAGGCCATGACCGAGAACTGCCTTGTCCTCACCGGCGGCCCCGGCACCGGCAAGACCACCACGGTCAACGCCATTCTGCAGCTGCTGGAGAACGAGGCCGAACGGGTGGCCCTCTGCGCTCCCACAGGCCGCGCCGCCAAGCGTCTGAGCGAGCTGACGGGCCGGAAAGCCTCCACCATCCACCGTCTGCTGGAAGTGGACTACACCGGCGGTGTGGTCAGCTTCATCCACAATGACAAGAACCTGCTCAAGTGCGACGTCGTTATCCTCGACGAGATGAGTATGGTGGACGTCAAGCTGTTCCAGGCCCTCATTGCGGCACTGCGGTACAGCTGCCGTATTATTATGGTAGGCGACGCCGACCAGCTGCCCAGCGTCGGCCCGGGCAATATCCTCGGCGAGATCATCCGCTCCGGGCTGGTGCCGACGGTCTGCCTCAACGAGATATTCCGGCAGGCCGCTCAGAGCCTCATCGTGGAGAACGCCCACCACATCATCTCGGGCGAACCGCTGAAAAAGGGCGGAAAGACGGACGATTTCTTCTTCCTCGAAGCCGACGGCGACGCGGCCCAGAAGCTGGTCTGCGACCTTGTGACCACCCGTCTGCCCCGCAGCTACCAGTTCGACCCGGTGAAGGATATTCAGGTGCTCTGCCCCACGAAGCTCGGCCCCACCGGCACCCAGGCCCTCAACGCGGAGCTGCAGGCCATGCTCAACCCGCCAAAGAAGGGCAAGCCGGAGCTGCAGAGCGCGGCCCGGGTCTTCCGGGTGGGAGACAAAGTGATGCAGGTGCGCAATAACTACGAGATAACGTGGCAGCGCATCGGCGGGGAACAGGGCGTGGGTGCCTACAACGGCGACATCGGCATCGTGGAGTCCATCGACGTGCGCATCCGCTCCATGGTGGTGCGGATGGACGACCGGCGGCTGGTCTACCCGGCGGAGAACCTCAACGAGCTGGAAATCGCGTATGCCATCACGGTACACAAAAGCCAGGGCAGCGAGTTCCCGGCGGTCATCCTCCCGGCGGCGCAGGTGCGCCCCGCCTGTGCTACCGCAACCTCTTCTATACCGGCGTCACCCGCGGGCGGAAGCTCTGCATCGTGGTGGGCCGGCGGGATGTGGTGAACCGGATGATGTCCAACATCCGCCAGAACCTGCGCTACAGCGGCCTGGCCGCCCTGCTGGCAGAAGCCTTGCCGCCGGAAAATTTGTCGGCAATATGATGCTTTATGTGCGCGAAAGCCTCTCCCTTTGGGAGAGGTGTCTGCGCAGCAGACGGAGAGGGCAAGCCCGGCAAGAAAGAGCCGCAGCGCAGCGATAGGCAGGCTCTTGGCCAGAGGGACGCTATCGCCGGCGCTATGATTCTCTGTCAGCGTCCTTGCCCTCTCAGGCGCTTCGCGCCAGCTCTCCCAAAGGGAGAGCCTTAGACAGAGGGAAGCTTTAGAGTTTAGATGTCTTTCTTTTTGGATACACCTGTGTTATACTATAATGTGTTTTGATGACCCGCGCCCGGAGATGGGCGATGGAAATAGAGAATGGGCAGCAGAGAAAGGAAATATCACGATTATGGCACAGAATGACATCGGTATCGATCTTGGTACGACGACCATCATCATTGCGCAGGAGGGGCAGGGCGTCGTGCTCAACCAGCCCAGCGTGGTGGCGGTGGATACCCGCAAGAACTGCGTGCTTGAGGCCGGCGACAAGGCCCTTGCAATGGTGGGCCGCACGCCCAACTACATCTCCGCCATCTTCCCGCTGAAGGATGGCGTCATCAGCGACCACACCATGACCCGGGAGCTCATCTGCCGCTTCGTCAATCAGGTCTACAGCTCCCACATGGTCAAGCCCCGTGTGGCCGTCTGTGTGCCTGCCGCCATCACCGGCATCGAGAGCGACGCCGTGGTGGAGGCCGTCATGGCCGCCGGTGCGCGTCAGGTCTACCTCATTGATGAGCCTATCGCCGCAGCCCTCGGCTCCGGCATCGACATCACCGTGCCGGATGGCCGGATGATCATCGACATCGGCGGCGGCACCACCGACATCGCCGTGCTGAGCCTCGGCGGCAAGGTCAAGGCCACCAGCGTCCGCGTGGCCGGCAACCACTACGACGAAGAGATCCTGAAGTTCGTGCGCAACAAGTTCAGCATCGCCATCGGCCAGCGCACCGCGGAGAGCCTGAAAAAGAACGTGGCCTGCTGCCCCCAGAAGGCGGATTTCAACGAGACCATGGAGATCAAGGGCCGCAGCCTGCTCACCGGCCTGCCCGTGCGCGTCAATGTCTCCACCGCCGACCTCTACGAGCCGGTCATGCGCCTGAGCGAGCAGATCGGCACCGCCGCTCATCAGGTGCTGGAGAAGACTCCCCCGGAGCTGGCCGGCGACATCTACCGCAACGGCGTCGTCCTCACCGGCGGCGGCGCACAGCTCCACGGCCTGCCTGAGTACCTGAGCCAGGAGCTGAAGGTGGAAGTGACCGTCTCGCCTGACCCCGTCAACTGTGTCGCGCTGGGTACGGCCATGAGCCTGCGTCTGGGCGACAAGCTGGAGACCGGCTTCATGGACGCCACCCCCCGCATGGGCCGCCGCTGAGAGGGAAGCGCTGTTCACAGAACCGTGAAAAACAATATGATTTTTGTTCATAGTTGTTGAATCGACCCGGAAAATATTGTATAATATCTTCAAATCGCTTTTTGCCGCCCGTCCCCCGGGCGGCAAAGAAAAAAGTAAATAGGAGGAAGACCATGGATTTAGGTTATGATGTGATCGTTACCATAACCGGTATTGTGCTGGTGTTTCTGATCCTCGTCCTGCTGATGGCCATCATCACGCTGGAGGGCAAGATTTTTGACGCCATGAACAACAAGAAGGCAGCCGCCAAGGCTGCGTCTGCTGCAAAACCGGCTGCTCCTGTGGAACAGGCCGCTGCGCGCAAAACCGGAA
>OBVJ01000671.1_pt1 | contig 11763 bp, 10 predicted proteins | sample 1495071 | NCBI WGS metagenome assembly OBVJ01 (sample SAMEA2579985, study PRJEB22360) | human gut metagenome | reverse complement strand
GGCCAAAGCGCCGTTTTCCACCCCGCCGTCCCGCGTGGAAGCCACACCGCAGGACATTATCGCCTGGACTGAAGGTAACGCGCTGGTCGCCACTGGCAGTCCGTTTAATCCAGTGGTATGGAAAGATAAAATCTACCCTATAGCCCAGTGCAACAACGCCTTTATTTTCCCGGGCATCGGGCTGGGTGTTATTGCTTCCGGCGCGTCACGTATCACCGATGAGATGCTGATGTCGGCAAGTGAAATGCTTGCTCAGTATTCGCCGCTGGTCCTGAACGGCGAAGGTCTGGTACTGCCGGAACTGAAAGATATTCAGAAAGTCTCCCGCGCAATTGCCTTTGCGGTTGGCAAAATGGCGCAGCAGCAAGGCGTGGCGGTGAAAACGTCTGCCGAAGCTCTGCAACAGGCCATTGATGATAATTTCTGGCACGCCGAATACCGCGACTACCGCCGTACCTCCATCTAAGCCTGCGCCCGGTAGTGAAGGCTACCGGGCAATTTTCCTCTCCCTTTTTCAGATCTCATCCATACTGGGTAGTGGCGAATAAATCTCATTTGCCTCACCTGCTATGCAGAACATCATCCGAAAAGGAGGAATTATGAAGGCTGCAGTTGTTACGAAGGATCATCATGTTGACGTTACGGATAAAACACTGCGCTCACTGAAACATGGCGAAGCCCTGCTGAAAATGGAGTGTTGTGGTGTATGTCATACCGATCTTCATGTTAAGAATGGCGATTTTGGTGACAAAACCGGCGTGATTCTGGGACACGAAGGTATTGGTGTGGTGGCAGAAGTTGGCCCTGGTGTTACTTCATTAAAACCAGGCGATCGTGCCAGCGTGGCGTGGTTCTATGAAGGATGCGGTCATTGCGAATACTGTAACAGTGGTAACGAAACGCTCTGCCGTTCAGTAAAAAATGCCGGATACAGCGTTGATGGCGGGATGGCGGAAGAGTGCATCGTGGTCGCCGATTACGCGGTAAAAGTGCCAGATGGTCTGGACTCGGCGGCGGCCAGCAGCATTACCTGTGCGGGGGTCACTACCTACAAAGCCGTTAAGCTGTCAAAAATTCGTCCAGGACAGTGGATTGCTATCTACGGTCTTGGCGGTCTGGGTAACCTCGCCCTGCAATACGCGAAGAATGTCTTTAACGCCAAAGTGATCGCCATTGATGTCAATGATGAACAGTTAAAACTGGCAACCGAAATGGGTGCAGATTTAGCGATTAACTCACGCACCGAAGACGCCGCCAGAATTGTGCAGGAGAAAGCCGGTGGCGCTCACGCAGCGGTGGTGACAGCGGTAGCTAAAGCTGCGTTTAACTCGGCGGTGGATGCTGTCCGTGCAGGTGGTCGTGTCGTGGCTGTCGGTCTGCCGCCGGAGTCTATGAGCCTGGACATCCCACGGCTGGTGCTGGATGGTATTGAAGTGGTCGGTTCGCTGGTCGGCACGCGTCAGGATCTAACCGAAGCCTTCCAGTTTGCCGCCGAAGGCAAAGTGGTGCCGAAAGTCGCCCTGCGTCCGTTAGCGGACATCAACACCATCTTTACCGAGATGGAAGAAGGCAAAATCCGTGGCCGTATGGTGATTGATTTCCGTCGCTAAGAGGTCTTTGCTGCGACTGCCATGTTCGGGTCGCAGCCTGTTTTGCGAGACGCTTTCCGCAATTTCACTCTTCTTCTTTTCCTCCCCCATCTTTCCCCTCACAATTCGCGAAAACGTAGCGAAATTTGTTGCGCTGCACGGAACAATAGTGATAGTGTTCCTTTCGAGGGAACAAGGATGAAGAGATGATAATGAATTTCAGACACAAGGGATTGCGTGACTTGTTTCTTCTCGGCAAAACTTCCGGCGTTATACCGACGCAAGTCAAACGATTACGCCACCGACTCGCTGTGATTGATGCAGCATGCTGTCTTGCTGATATCGATATGCCCGGTTACCGACTACATCCGTTAAGCGGCGATCGCGATGGAATTTGGGCGATATCTGTCTCGGGTAACTGGCGAATCACATTTGAATTCGTCAATGGCGATGCATACATACTGGATTACGAGGACTATCACTGATGAAAATGGCCAATCATCCCCGCCCGGGGGACATTATTCAGGAATCACTGGACGAACTTAATGTCAGCCTGCGCGAGTTTGCCAGAGCAATGGAAATTGCGCCCTCTACGGCAAGTCGATTGCTGACCGGAAAAGCAGCTTTGACGCCAGAAATGGCAATAAAACTGTCTGTGGTGATCGGCAGTTCGCCGCAAATGTGGCTGAATCTGCAAAATGCCTGGAGTCTGGCAGAGGCAGAAAAAACAGTGGATGTGTCGCGACTGCGCCGTCTGGTTACGCAATAAAAAAATGGCACCTTATAAAGCGCCATTTGAAACTGATGACAAACGCAACATTGCCCGATGCGCTACGCCTATCAGGCCTACACGTTCGCTGCAATCTCCTGGATTTGAACGGTTTGTAGGCCGGATAAGGCGTTCACGCCGCATCCGGCATGAACAAAGTGCACGTTGTCTACAATAAAAAAATGGCGCCTTTTACAGCGCCATTTTCAGCTTAAAGCTCAAAAGAGATTATATCCCTTCTTCACTCTCTTTTTTCGCTTCTGCCTTCTCGATTTCACGATACCAGCGCGGATGGTGTTTCTTCGCCCAGCGACGGCTCACCTTCCCTTCGATCATCCCTTTAATCGATCCTTTTACCCAGAATGCCATATACATATGGATCAGGATGGCGTGGATCAGGATGATACCCGCAGCCGCATGGATCAGCAGGCTATAACGGACAACCTGTATCGGGAAGTACTGCGCAAAGTACGGACGCCAGATAATCACTCCGGTCACCAGCAGCACGAAAATCATGCTCATGATTGACCAGAACATCATCTTTTGCCCGGCGTTGTACTTACCGACATCCGCCACTTTGTGCTCATTGCCTTTTAATACTTCGACAATGTTCAACAGCCACGGAATATCTTTCTTATCCGGGATGTTGTGATGCACAAAACGCACAAACATAAACATCAGCGCGACGAAAATCGCAATGCCGAAGAACGGGTGCAAAATGCGCCCCATCTGCGGCGTACCGAAGGTTTGCGTCAGCCATTGCAGCGTCGGGAAGAAGAACGAAATCCCGGACAGCGCCACCAGGAAGAAGCAAATCACCACGGTCCAGTGACAGGCGCGATCAATAAATTTGGTGCGCACAATCATTTTCGACTTACTCATGATTTCCCTCCTCGTCATCGTCCACTTCCTTATTCGGGCCAATACCGATGTAGTGGAAAATCAACCCGGCAAAAGTGGCAATAAAGCCAGCCGCTGCCAGCGGTTTCAACGCGCCTTTCCACAGGCTTACCGAGGTATCGATCTTCGGATCTTTCGGCAGACCATGATACAGCTCCGGCTGATCGGCATGATGCAGCACGTACATAACGTGCGTACCACCGACCCCTTCCGGGTTGTAGACGCCAGCATGTTCGTAACCACGCGCTTTCAGTTTCGCTACGCGCTGTTCCGCCAGCTCCAGCATCTCCTTCTTGGTGCCGAAGTGGATAGCCCCGGTCGGACAGGTTTTCACACAAGCCGGTTCCTGGCCGACGCTGACGCGATCGACGCAGAGGGTGCATTTATATACCCGGTTATCCTCTTTGTTGAGGCGCGGAATATTAAACGGACAACCGGCAATGCAGTAACCACAGCCGATGCAATTTTCCGACTGGAAATCGACAATCCCGTTAGCGTACTGAATGATTGCACCAGCAGACGGGCACGCCTTCAGGCAGCCCGGATCTTCACAGTGCATACAGCCGTCTTTACGGATCAGCCACTCCAGCTTGCCGTTCTGTTCGGTTTCGCTAAAGCGCATCACCGTCCAGGACTTGGCGCTCAGATCGGCGGGGTTATCGTAAACCCCGACGCAGTGCCCCACTTCATCACGGATGTCGTTCCACTCCGAACACGCCACCTGACAGGCTTTACAGCCGATACAGGTGGAAACGTCGATAAGTTTCGCTACTTCTGCTTTGTAATCACGCACCTGAGAAGGCGGCGTGATGGAGTTAGTTGCGGACCTTTTGATAATGTCCTGCGTTTCCATAGCCATCTGTTCGCCCCCTTACGCCTTCTCGATGTTGACTAAGAACGCTTTATATTCCGGCGTTTGCGAGTTTGCATCACCGACATTCGGCGTCAGAGTGTTAGCGATATAACCTTTACGCGCGACACCCTCAAAGCCCCAGTGGATTGGAATACCCACCGTTTCAACCTGCTGACCGTTTACATTCAGCGGTTTCAGACGGCGCGTTACCACCGCCACCGCGCGGATAAAGCCACGCTTGCTTGAGACAGTGACACGATCGCCATTATTAATGCCTTTCGCCGCCGCCAGCGTTTCGCTGATTTCCACAAACTGTTCCGGCTGAGCAATTGCGTTGAGCAATGCGTGCTTGGTCCAGGTGTGGAAGTGCTCCGTCAGACGATAGGTCGTACCCACATACGGGAACTGCTCTTTTTTACCCATCCGCAGTGCGTCTTGTTCATACAGACGAACAACCGGGTTAGACACCACGTTCGGATGCAACGGGTTAGTGCCCAGCGGCGTTTCAATTGGCTCGTAGTGTTCCGGGAACGGACCTTCCGCCATTTTGTTGATGGCAAACAGGCGTCCCATCCCTTCCGGCTGCATGATAAACGGTCCGGTTGGTGTACCTGGCGCGGCATTGCCGAAGTCCGGAATATCGTTACCCGTCCACTTGCTGCCGTTCCACTGGATCAGCATCCGTTTCGGATCCCACGGTTTACCGTTGATATCCGCCGAAGCACGGTTGTAGAGTACGCGACGGTTGAGCGGCCACGCCCAGGCCCATCCCAGCGTATTCCCCAGACCAGATGGGTCGGAGTTATCGCGGTTAGCCATCTGGTTGCCCTGCTCTGTCCAGCTACCGGTGTAGATCCAGCAAGACGATGCGGTTGTACCGTCATCACGCAGATGCGCAAAGCTACTCAGCAACTGACCTTTCTTCGCAATCAGCACGCCATTGGCATCATAGAGATCTTCCAGCGCGTAGCCGTTGTTCTCTTTAGCTACTTCGTCAGATTGCGGTTCGTGCGGCTGCTTGTAGTTCCAGCTCATCTTTATCAGCGGTTCTACGCCTTTACCACCCTCGGCCTGGTACAGCTCGCGCAGATGATGGTAGATACCCGCCAGAATTTCGCCGTCGTTACGTGCTTCGCCCGGCGCGTCCTGACCTTTCCAGTGCCACTGCAACCAGCGACCGGAGTTAGCGATAGAACCATCTTCTTCAGCAAAGCAGGTCGAAGGCAGACGGAATACTTCAGTCTGAATAGATGCCGGATCGACATCGTTCGACTCGCCGTGGTTCTGCCAGAAGGTAGAGGTTTCAGTCACCAGCGGATCGATAACCACCATGTACTTCAGCTTGCTCAGGCAGCTCACCACTTTGTTTTTGTCCGGGAGGGACGCAACCGGGTTAAAGCCCTGGCAGAAATAACCGGTGACTTTACCTTCATCCATCATGTTGAAATACTTGATGACGTCGTAGGTCTGGTCCCACTTCGGCAGCCAGTCGTAGCCCCAGTTGTTCTCTTTCTGCGCGGCATCGCCGTAGAAAGATTTCATCAGGCTAACGAAAAACTTCGGATAGTTGCTCCAGTAGTTCACCTGATCAGCCAGCGTCGCTTTCGGCGTGTTCGCTTCCAGATACGACTGCAAATCAACCTGTTTTTCTGACGGCAGCGTCAGATAACCTGGCAGGCTGGTAGAGAGCAGGCCTAAGTCAGTCAGGCCCTGAATGTTGGAGTGACCACGCAATGCGTTCACGCCGCCACCGGCCATACCCATGTTACCGAGCAGCAACTGGATCATCGCCATCGTACGGATGTTCTGCGCACCCACGGTGTGCTGCGTCCAGCCCAGCGCGTACAGGAAGGTGGTTGTGCGATCCGGTGCGCTGGTGGAGGCCAGCACTTCACACACTTTCAGGAAGTCGGCTTTTGGCGTACCGCAAATGTTTTCTACTACGTCCGGCGTGTAGCGGGAAACGTGCGCTTTCAGCAGATTCCATACACAGCGCGGATGAGTCAGCGTGTCATCGCGTTTCGCATAGCCGTTTTCATCGAACTGATAGTTCCAGGACGACTTATCGTATTGACGTTTTTCAGCGTCGTAGCCGCTGAACAGACCGTCTTCGAAAGCAAAATCATCACGCACCAACAGGCTGGCGTTGGTGTAATGCTTAACGTATTCGGCGTTGATTTTGTTGTTTTCGATCAGGTAGCGCAAAACGCCAGACAGGAACGTAATGTCCGTACCGGAACGAATAGGTGCGTAAATATCCGCCACAGAAGCGGTACGCGTAAAACGGGGATCGACAACGATCAAGGTTGCATCGTTGTTGTTTTTCGCTTCCATCGCCCAGCGGAAACCGACGGGATGCGCTTCAGCAGCGTTACCGCCCATCACCATTACGACGTTAGCGTTTTTGATATCCACCCAGTGGTTGGTCATCGCACCGCGACCAAATGTTGGAGCAAGACTTGCTACCGTTGGTCCGTGTCAGACGCGCGCCTGGTTGTCTACCGCCAGCATCCCGAGGGAGCGGGCAAATTTTTGAGTCAGCATCCCGGTTTCGTTGCTGGCACCGGAAGCACACAGCATACCGGTAGAAAGCCAACGGTTTACCGTTACGCCCTGCTCGTTCTTTTCAATAAAGTTAGCGTCACGGTCGGCTTTCATCAGCTTCGCAATACGGGAGAATGCTTCTTCCCAGCTAATGCGCTGCCATTTGTCAGAACCTGGCGCACGATATTCCGGGTAGCGCAGACGGTTTTCGCTGTTGACGTAATCCAGCAAACCGGCCCCTTTCGGGCACAGCGCACCACGGCTTACCGGATGATCCGGGTCACCTTCAATGTGATAAATCGCTTCTCTGGCGTTTTTCGCGCCATCACCCAGGCTATACATCAATAGCCCGCAACCTACGGAACAGTATGTGCAGGTGTTACGGATCTCTTTCGCGCGTAATAATTTGTAGTTTCGCGCCTGAGCCAGTGCTTGCTTCGGGGCAAAGCCCAATGCTGCTACTGTTGTTCCCGCCATACCGCCCGCGCAGATTTTAAAAAATTGTCTGCGACTGACGTCCATTGCTTTCCTCTTTTTTCAGGGGTATTACTGCGCGAGGAAACTAACAGTAAAATTCTGAATCTTTTTGCGCGAAATCAAAAAGAACACGTGTTTGCCACAAAATAATCCGCCTGCGCAAATTGACCTACCTCAATAGCGGTAGAAAAACGCACCACTGCCTGACAGGCCAGTTAAAAAAAATGCTATAAAATTCAGCTTAATTTTTAACGGCAAGAGAGACAAAACAGCGAGCATGACACGACAAAAAGCAACGCTCATAGGGCTAATAGCGATCGTCCTGTGGAGCACGATGGTAGGATTGATTCGCGGTGTCAGTGAGGGACTCGGCCCGGTCGGCGGCGCAGCTGCTATCTATTCATTAAGCGGGCTGCTGTTAATCTTCACGGTTGGATTTCCGCGTATTCGGCAGATCCCGAAAGGCTATTTACTCGCCGGGAGTCTGTTATTCGTCAGCTATGAAATCTGTCTGGCGCTTTCCTTAGGGTATGCGGCGACCCGTCATCAGGCGATTGAAGTGGGGATGGTGAACTATCTATGGCCCAGCCTGACAATTCTCTTTGCCATTCTGTTTAATGGTCAGAAAACCAACTGGCTGATTGTACCAGGATTATTATTAGCCCTGGTCGGCGTCTGCTGGGTGTTAGGCGGTGACAATGGGTTACATTATGATCAAATTATTAATAATATCACCACCAGCCCATTGAGTTATTTCCTGGCGTTCATTGGGGCGTTTATCTGGGCAGCCTACTGCACAGTAACGAATAAATACGCACGTGGATTTAACGGAATTACCGTTTTTGTCCTGCTAACGGGAGCAAGTCTGTGGGTTTACTATTTTCTTACGCCACAACCAGAAATGGTATTTAGCACGCCCGTCATGATTAAACTCATCTCTGCGGCATTTACCTTAGGATTTGCTTATGCTGCATGGAATGTCGGTATATTACATGGCAACGTCACCATAATGGCGGTAGGTTCGTATTTTACGCCCGTCCTTTCCTCAGCACTTGCAGCCGTGTTACTCAGCGCCCCGCTGTCGTTCTCGTTCTGGCAAGGCGCGCTAATGGTCTGCGGCGGTTCCCTGCTCTGCTGGCTGGCGACACGTCGTGGCTAAAATAATTGTCGGGTCTACGGCCCGGCAGTTAATCAGATAAATTCTGACAATATTAAAAAATAAATTTCAAATACCAGAAAGCCATTTTAGTTACATTTAGTAACACATATCTGTCTGTTTAATCCACATTCTGCCCCCGCAGTTACGCTTTCTTATCTATTCTTCTAATCAGCACTTCACCTGATTCATCCTTAATTCTAATAACTGGCTATTGCGCCTTACCTCCTGTTTTGTCTTTTTTTCATTACCAATGTGTGCATGTGAGGAACAATATGGCACTGCAAAATGAGAAAAATAGTCGTTATCTTTTACGCGACTGGAAACCAGAAAATCCGGCCTTCTGGGAAAATAAAGGAAAGCATATTGCACGAAGAAACCTCTGGATATCAGTCAGTTGCCTACTTTTTGCCTTCTGTGTCTGGATGCTATTTAGCGCAGTTACTGTTAATCTCAATAAAATCGGTTTTAATTTCACTACCGATCAACTCTTTTTATTAACCGCATTACCCTCCGTTTCTGGCGCATTATTGCGTGTTCCCTACTCCTTTATGGTGCCTATATTCGGTGGACGCCGATGGACGGTTTTTAGTACTGCAATCCTGATTATTCCTTGCGTCTGGCTCGGAATTGCCGTGCAGAATCCGAATACTCCTTTTGGGATATTTATCGTTATCGCTTTGCTATGCGGTTTTGCAGGTGCGAACTTTGCTTCGAGCATGGGCAATATCAGTTTCTTCTTTCCAAAAGCCAAACAAGGGAGCGCTCTTGGGATTAATGGCGGATTAGGAAACTTAGGTGTAAGTGTGATGCAGCTGGTTGCACCGCTGGTCATTTTTGTCCCCGTATTTGCCTTTCTCGGCGTCAATGGCGTACCGCAGGCCGACGGTTCGGTGATGTCGCTGGCGAATGCCGCATGGATTTGGGTACCATTACTGGCGATTGCCACGATCGCCGCCTGGTCAGGGATGAATGATATCGCCAGTTCACGCGCCTCAATTGCCGACCAGCTCCCTGTCTTACAACGCCTGCATCTCTGGCTGCTGAGCCTGCTTTATCTTGCCACCTTCGGTTCGTTTATCGGTTTTTCTGCGGGTTTTGCCATGCTGGCAAAAACCCAGTTCCCGGATGTGAATATTCTGCGCCTGGCGTTCTTTGGCCCATTTATCGGTGCCATCGCGCGATCGGTTGGTGGTGCTATTTCCGATAAATTCGGCGGCGTGCGGGTAACGTTGATCAACTTCATTTTTATGGCGATTTTCAGCGCCCTGCTGTTCCTTACCTTACCGGGCACAGGCTCCGGTAATTTCATCGCATTTTACGCCGTATTTATGGGGCTGTTTCTGACCGCGGGTCTGGGAAGTGGTTCTACTTTCCAGATGATCGCCGTCATCTTTCGCCAGATAACAATTTATCGGGTGAAGATGAAAGGCGGTAGTGATGAGCAAGCTCAAAGAGAAGCCGTCACCGAAACGGCAGCCGCTCTGGGCTTTATCTCAGCCATTGGCGCAGTGGGCGGCTTTTTTATTCCGCAGGCGTTTGGCATGTCGCTCAATATGACCGGCTCTCCGGTGGGCGCGATGAAAGTGTTTTTAATCTTCTACATCGTTTGTGTGCTACTGACCTGGCTGATTTATGGTCGGCGGAAGTTCAGCCAAAAATAAGAGATCGATGCCTGACACGTCTTATCAGGCTACAACCGTGTCTCATCCGACAAGGCATCAGATCCCAATTCATTCCTGGAGCAGGAGTTATGTCATGAGTAAACTTTTGGATCGCTTTCGCTACTTCAAACAAAAGGGCGAAACCTTTGCCGATGGTCACGGACAGGTGATGCATAGCAACCGCGACTGGGAGGACAGCTATCGCCAGCGTTGGCAGTTCGACAAAATCGTGCGTTCCACCCACGGTGTTAACTGTACAGGCTCCTGTAGCTGGAAAATCTACGTTAAAAATGGTCTGGTGACCTGGGAAATCCAACAGACCGACTACCCGCGCACTCACCCTGACCTGCCAAATCACGAACCTCGCGGCTGCCCGCGTGGCGCAAGTTACTCCTGGTATCTCTACAGCGCTAACCGCCTGAAATACCCGCTCATTCGTAAACGACTGATTGAACTGTGGCGCGAAGCCCTCAAGCAACACAGCGATCCGGTACTGGCGTGGGCATCGATTATGAACGATCCGCAAAAGTGCCTGAGCTACAAACAAGTACGGGGACGCGGCGGCTTTATCCGCTCCAACTGGCAGGAGCTAAACCAGCTGATTGCCGCTGCTAACGTCTGGACCATCAAAACTTACGGCCCGGATCGCGTTGCCGGTTTCTCGCCGATCCCGGCGATGTCGATGGTTTCTTACGCCGCCGGAACACGTTATCTGTCGCTGTTAGGTGGCACCTGTTTAAGCTTCTACGACTGGTATTGCGACCTGCCGCCCGCCTCGCCGATGACCTGGGGCGAGCAAACCGACGTACCGGGAGATGAAACTGGTATAACTCCAGTTACATCATCGCCTGGGGGTCTAACGTACCGCAGACACGTACGCCGGACGCCCATTTCTTTACCGAAGTACGCTACAAAGGCACTAAAACCATCGCCATTACCCCTGACTACTCTGAAGTGGCCAAATTGTGCGACCAGTGGCTGGCACCGAAACAAGGCACTGATAGTGCCCTGGCAATGGCAATGGGCCATGTCATTTTAAAAGAGTTTCATCTCGATAATCCCAGCGATTATTTTATCAACTACTGCCGCCGCTACAGCGACATGCCTATGCTGGTAATGCTGGAACCTCGCGACGACGGCAGCTACGTTCCCGGGCGCATGGTCCGCGCATCTGACCTGGTGGATGGACTGGGCGAAAGCAATAATCCGCAGTGGAAAACCGTGGCAGTTAATACCGCAGGTGAACTGGTGGTGCCTAACGGTTCGATTGGTTTTCGCTGGGGAGAAAAAGGCAAATGGAATCTGGAATCCATTGCCGCCGGTACGGAAACCGAATTGTCGTTAACTCTGCTCGGTCAACATGATGCCGTTGCAGGCGTGGCCTTCCCCTACTTTGGCGGCATTGAAAATCCGCATTTTCGCCGCGTAAAACACAATCCGGTCCTGGTGCGCCAATTGCCCGTTAAAAACCTGACATTAGCCGATGGCAACACCTGTCCGGTCGTCAGCGTTTATGATTTGGTACTGGCGAATTATGGCCTCGATCGCGGGCTGGAAGATGAAAACAGCGCGAAAGATTACGCTGAAATCAAACCTTATACCCCTGCCTGGGGCGAGCAAATTACCGGCGTTCCGCGCCAGTATATTGAAACCATCGCCCGTGAATTTGCCGATACCGCCCATAAAACGCATGGGCGCTCGATGATTATTCTCGGCGCAGGTGTTAACCACTGGTATCACATGGACATGAACTACCGCGGGATGATCAATATGCTGATCTTCTGCGGTTGTGTCGGACAAAGCGGTGGCGG
>OBVJ01000670.1_pt1 | contig 11763 bp, 10 predicted proteins | sample 1495071 | NCBI WGS metagenome assembly OBVJ01 (sample SAMEA2579985, study PRJEB22360) | human gut metagenome | reverse complement strand
AATTATAAATAGAATATAATAAATTAAATGTTCCATATTTTAAATTGAGATGCATAATTGTTATTTTTAACGTTTCTGTGTTTAAATTTCTGTTCTTTTCTCTGTATTTTTTATCAGTGGTTGCTGCTGAAAATTTATCCTATCAGCGTCTGGCATGGCAGATGGAGGGAGGGGATGTACGGAGTATTGCCGGACTGTGTCGCCAATATGTACAAAAGAAGTTGGAGGCGGAAAAAACGTTTTCCGTGGAATCCCTGTTGAAGGATCGGGAGCTGGCGCAGGCTTGCTATATGGCCCATTTCTTTGCGTTGGTGGGGAAGGATAGGACTTACATCCTTCATGAATTGAAGGACAAGGAGTATGTTCTGTGGCTGTTGAATCATCCGGAAGTGTTTGAGAAGTTGTCATTTGCCAAGGCTTCGGGAAAGGATACTCTGGCAGTCCTGCGCAACATTTGGCTGAAGGAAGGGAAGGAACTTTCCGGGGTTGGCCTTAACATGGCATTGGGGGCGGCGTTGGTTTCTTCATCTCGGGAGCCGGAGGCATGCGAAGCGCGGTATGATTTTTACAAAAAGTCTTTTATGGAGAAAAAACTGTTTCCGCAGTTCCTTACGTTGGAGCCGTGGGAATTCGGAATTCTTTTCCGGGGGCGGGAAAGTATTGAGGAACTTGCCTGGGCGCAGGATTATCTAGCCGACAAAAAGAAGATCCAGGCGGGGAACGCCGGGTATGCCTGTTGCGGATTGATTCCATACCGGATGAAGAATAAACAGGGAATCAGTGTGCATGTGGGTGGAGCGTTTTACGATCACAAACCGGTTTCCTTACAGATTTACGTGGAATATGGAGGCGTGTGCGGCGCCGTTTCCAAAGGGGCAGCCGGTTTTGTGAAAGCGAAGGGAATTCCTTCCTATACGATTGGCCAGCCAGGGCATTGCGCCTTTGTGTGGAAAGGGATAGACGGAGAATGGAAGATAGGAAATAACATTTATGGATGGGTGTGGTCGGAGGGCGGTTCTGGAGGGCCTTGGAAGGGAGCCGTTTCCACGATTACAGAGCTTCCCCGTTTTTGGAAGAAGAATGCCGCTGCATCCAATCTCTGTTATTATTTATCCCTGCTGGCTGCCGATCCACAGAAGGCGGGCACATTACTGAAAGAAGCGTTGAAACGGAATGCTTCCAATTATCCTGCGTGGCAGGCTTTGACGAAGAGAAATGCAAAGCGGTCCGAGAAAGAAAAACTGGTTTTGCTAGAACAGTTCAAGGAAGCTTTCTCCGGAAATCCCACCATGTGGGAATACTTTCTGAAAAAAGAACTGGGGCTTGATTGGAAAAAAGCGAATGGTTATGCCGTTTATCCCGGATTGCTGGCTGAAAATGAATCGTGGGATTCCGTGGATGCCTACATGCGTAATTTTTGCGCTTTAGCCCGGAGGGATATTCCCGACATGGCCGGAAAGTTGTCTTATGAAGTGAAAACCAAGAGAATCTTTTTCAAAAACTGGCTGAAATTTTACCAGCAGAATAAAGTAGATCGGAAGGTGAGAGTTCAGACCTGTGCCGTCTTGGAAAAGGCATTGCCCCCGTTGTTGACCCACGAAAAAACGGCTCTTCAATTTCTCGGATTTTATGGTCAGATACTTGACTTGTGGAAAGACAAACAGCTGTCTGCGCGGGCCGATGCTTGCTTGACTGCATGGTTGAAGGAGGCAGACAAGGCGCCTGTACGCAAAAAGGTGGCAGAAATAGGGCTGAAAGTAGCCACTCATTTAGAAGACAAAAGGGCGCTTGTCCGTTATGCGGAGGCTCAGGAAGAACATTGAACAGGGTTGTCTGAAGATCAAGGATGTTGTTGTAATACAGAAGATGGAGAATCGGCTCAAGTATTTAATAATGATTTCCAGAAAGGAAAATTTGCGCAACAAGCAAACCTTCTATTTAAAGGCGTTTCAGTGTTATATTCCATTATGTCGATTTGTTAGCAGATGTTTCAATCGATACCTGTGATAGTTGCCGTATCCTCTTTTCTTCCCGGAATCTTTTCAGGGGAATGGTGATGGTAAAAACAGTTTCCCGGTGGGGGATGCTGGAGACGGTGATGGCGCCGTCGTGCGCTTCCACGGCGCGTTTCACGATGGAAAGGCCCAGGCCCGTTCCCCTGATTTCCGAGGAGTGGTGGGTTTCCACCCGGTAAAAGCGGTTGAAAAGGAAGGGGATGCTTTCCGCAGGAATGCCCACGCCCGTATCCGTGACGGTGATGACGCAGGCGTCCTGTGTTTTGGCGGCGGCCACAGTAATGGAAAGTCCCGGCTCCGTGTTTTGCTTGAGGGCGTTTTCCACCAAATTGAACAGAATTTGCGTCCAGTAAAAGGGGTCTCCATAAAGTTCCCAATCCGTGGGAATGTCCATGTGCAGGACGGCCTGTTTTTTCTCCCGGATGGAATCCAGACGGGAGAAGACGTCGTCCGCGCAGGAGGTGAGGCGGAACCACTGCTCCTTCAGAATCGCCTTGTGGCCTGATTCGAGTTTGGAGATCATGAGCATGTCTTCAATAATGTTCATCAGCCTCTGGCTGTTCTGGTGCATGACTCCGATGAATTTGCGGGCCAGTCCGGGACTTTCCTCCACCAGATCGTCCTCCATCAGGTTTTCCAGATATCCCACGATGATGGTGAGGGGCGTGCGCAGCTCGTGGGAGGCGTTTGCCACGAAGTCCCGGCGCATCTGGTTGGTGAGGTAGTTCTGCGTGATGTTGCGCAGCAGGATGCGCTTTTCTCTGATTGGGGCGTCCGTGATGGCGCTGTCCAGATGCCACGCCGTGATGCCGTTTTGCACGCCGCCGGGGGAATTGGCGGCGCTCAGCGTGAATTCCTTGGTGACGGGGCCGTCCGTATCGAATGCTTCCTGAACATGCCCCAGCAATTCCTGGTTGCAGATCAGGGCCCCCACTTTGCGCCCTTCCAGCTTTTCTTCCTGAAAGAGTTCTTTGGCCAGCGTATTAGCCAGCACGATGTGTCCGGATGGACCGATGAGCAGGAAGGCCTCTCCCAGAGCTTCCAGGAAGCGACGTTTGTCCGCGATGGCCTGTTCCTGCGCTTCTTCCCCGCGCTTCAGCAGGCGCTGAGCGTCCCGCAAAGCTTTTTTCCGGGCTTTCATGGCGGACCGGCATACCTGGACCAGATGCCAGTTCAGGTACAGGGAGGCCAGAATAAGGATGGTTAGGATGTAGTCGATGGCCGACATGGAACCGGAGTGTTAAGCCTTTTCCTCCGGGATGCGGCGTCCCGGCAGGGTAAAGCGGTAGCCGGACGGTTTCAATGCAGTCCGCATAGGGAGCCAGTTTCTGGCGCAGCCGCTTCATGTGCGTGTCCAGCGTCCGGCTCTGGGCCTGGTGGCTGTACCCCCATACGCAACTGAGCAGGTCGTTGCGGTTCAGGGTCTGGCCTTCCCGTTCAACCATATGGATCATGAGCTTGAATTCCGTGGCCGTCAGGTCTACTTCCTCATTGTCGATATAGAATTTGAGGGCGTTTTTGTCAAAAGTGAAGGGGCCGTATTCCGCAATGACGCTGCCCGGCGTGTGCTCGCACCGTTTCAGCACGCTGGCCACGCGCAGGACAAGTTCCTTGGGGCTGAACGGTTTGGTCACATAGTCATCCGCTCCCAGTTCCAGCCCCTGGATGCGGTCTTCCGCCTGGGCCTTGGCTGTCAGGAAGATGACGGGAATATTCTGGGTGCGGCTGTCCCGGCGCAGTTCCCTCAGTACGCCGTGTCCGTCCATGCCCGGCATCATCTGGTCCAGCAGGATCAGTTCCGGCTTGTCCCGGCGCGCCACTTCCAGCGCGGTCAGACCGTCATAGGCCGCCAGGGGCGTATGGCCCGCACGTTCCAGGTTATAGGCCACAAGGTCTGAAATGGCGTGATCGTCTTCAGCGATAAGAATGGTTGCCATGTCTGTTTTTTACGATGAAAGAAAGGGCGGTGTCCCGATATTAGATGTGACGATTCGTTCACATTTCCCCACCCGGGAGGCGGTTCCGGACAGTTAAAGCCTCCTCTTATGCAAACATACTGTAACGGAGGCGTTTCCGTTTGGCAAGGCTGGCCCAGATTCAACTTCTCTTCCCTGCGTCATGTGATACACTTGCTCCGCAACAGTTGTATTGTTATGCGAAGCGATAGAGTTAAAGCAGGGTTCGAGCGTGCGCCGCACCGCAGTTTGATGCGTGCCACCGGAATGACGGATGAGGATTTAAGCCGTCCTTTCATTGCCATTTGCAATTCTTTTAATGAAGTGATTCCGGGCCATGTCCACCTGAACAGGGTGGCCGCCCTCATTAAGGAGGAGGTACGCAAGGCCGGAGGAACTCCCGTGGAATTCAACCTTCCCGGCGTTTGTGACGGCATTGCCATGGGCCACGGCGGCATGAAGTTTTCCCTGGCCAGCCGTGAGCTGATCGCGGACAGCGTAGAGACGATGCTGAGCGCCCATGCGTTTGATGCCATGATCTGCATCCCTAATTGCGACAAGATTGTTCCCGGCATGATTATGGGCGCCCTGCGCTGCAATATTCCCACTATTTTCTGCAGCGGCGGTCCGATGGCCGCCGGCATGGCGGAGGACGGCACGGTGCTGGACCTGAACAGCGTGTTTGAGGCTGTCGCCCGCTTTAAGGCAGGCAAGATTAATGAGGCGGAACTTCATTCCCTGGAATGCCGCGCCTGCCCCGGCGCCGGTTCCTGCTCCGGCATGTTTACGGCCAATTCCATGAATTGCCTGAGCGAGGTGATCGGCCTGGCCCTTCCCGGCAACGGTTCCCTGCTGGCTACTTCAGAGGAACGAAAGGAGTTCTGGAAGCAGACTGCCCGCCGCGCCGTGGAGATGGCTAAGGCGGACGGCCCCCTGCCGCGAGACATCGTAACCCGTGACGCCATCGACAATGCTTTCACAATTGATATGGCCATGGGCGGCAGTTCCAATACCGTGCTCCATACGCTGGCCATTGCCCGGGAAGCCGGCGTGGAATATGACCTCCAGCGCATCAACGATATTTCCAGACGAACCCCCAACATCTGCAAGGTGGCTCCTTCCTCCCGCTTCCACATGCAGGATGTTTTGCGTGCAGGCGGGGTGAGTGCCATCATTCATGAAATTGCCAGAATTCCCGGAGCCCTTCATCTGGACGCCATGACCGTCAGCGGGAAAACGCTGGGTGAAACAGTGGAGGGATGCGGCATTGCGGATGAAACCGTGATTCATCCGTTGGAAAATGCCTATTCCCGTGATGGCGGCCTGGCGATTCTGTTCGGCAATTTGGCCGAGGAGGGCGCTGTGGTGAAAAAGGCGGGTGTGCATCCGGATATGATGAGTTTCCGCGGGCCCGCCGTGATTTTCGAGTCTCAGGAAGAGGCCTGCGAAGGCATCCTTGCCGGGAAGGTGAAGTCCGGCGATGTGGTTGTCATACGCAATGAAGGACCCAAGGGCGGCCCCGGCATGCAGGAAATGCTGGCTCCCACTTCCTATATTATGGGGCAGGGCCTTGGCGCGGAAGTGGCGCTTATTACGGACGGCCGTTTTTCCGGAGCCACGCACGGAGCCTGTATTGGCCATATTTCCCCGGAAGCGGCGGAAGGCGGCCTGATCGGCCTGCTGAGAAACGGGGATATGATTGAGTATTCCATTCCGGACCGCACGCTGAACGCCTGTTTGAGCGAGGAGGAAATCGCACGCCGCCGTGCGGATTGGAGACCTACCTATAACAGGGTTTCCTCCTCTTGGCTGAGCCGTTACCGCCAGCTTGCTACGAATGCCAGCAAGGGGGCTGTCCTCCGGCGCGGGGAATAATAGCTCGTATTATTCGACTTATCCCAACCAAATTTCAGCCGCCTTCCTCCTTAATGGGGATCGCGGCTGATTTCATCTGCCGTCGTGCGGATTGAGATGCCGGTAGTTGTAGTAGATGAGGCCGAGCTCGTCGTCCATGTATTCGCACGAGAAGCGGAATTTGTTCTCTTGCGCCATGTTGCCTTCCGACGTGACCAGCCCTCCGTACGGACGGTATTCGTACAGGGCGCGGCGTCCGCGCGCTTCCCCGAAGAGGGAGGTGACGTTCTTCATCGCGTCGTGCATGCAGTAGAGATGCTCCTTCACCTGCGTCCCGTTCGCCTCCCAGCGCGTCATGGCCAGGACGCGCGTGGCCTCAGGTTCCGAGGGGTCCCAGAGGTAGCTGCGCACAAGCTTCGGCGTTTCCCCGGTCAAGTCGCACTCCGCCACCTGCAGGTAGTTTCAGTAGAATTATAGACAACGTCCATCATTTCTTCTAAAAGGAGAGTTGCCGAGCATATCCAGTATTTTCTTCCCGTAGCTGAATCGGTTGAGATGTCTTTTCATAATAATCTTTTTGATCATTTCACAATAGGGAGCCTCTTCTTCTTGCATGTTCATATAAAACCATAAAAAATCCCACCCATTTTTATCATCTGGGAAATGTTCTATATAATTTTCCGCTGCCAAGTCAAAAATATCCGCCCTGCTTAAAATGGCCTCTCCGTATGCATTGTTTTGAAGCAAAGATAAAATATCTTTATCTTTACTCGATAAGCGGATATATGGAATAATAACTCTATTTAAATAACTATCGTCATCCTGATGTACCATGGACAACATTTCCTGATACCGTCCGCTGCGGACCTGCTTGAATTCTTTCTTCAACATTTTCTCCCAATTCGCAGAATGAATGATATAACTCGCCAATTGCTGCTTCTGTTGCAGCGATAAGTTCATTATTCTTTCCTCTGCCTTAATATATATCGAATCCTTGGGAAGCTTTTCCATATCGTAAACGGGTATTGGCTGCGGAGGCTGTATCACCGGTACCCCTCCTTGATGGCAAGATGAGAAAAATACGACCGGAGATAAGAAAAAGTATAATATTTTGCTAAAAATCATATTCTTTATATATGGAAACATGGACATCAAGTTCCTGCTTGAGCATTTCAATATTGCTGCTACTTCGTCAAGGATTTTCTCAAAACTATTAGCAGATTCATAGCATTTTTACAATGATTAATATGGGACCTACATACTTGACTAACCAAACTATTTTATAATATTTTCATTATATCCTAATTATTTGAAGGTGAACAATATAGAAAAAAGGAAAATCAACTTACGATCTTCCTTTTTTTCTATCAAACCCTCCGTCTCTTTAGGAGAATACACATAATTCCTAATAGACTCATGGTAGAAGTAGATGGTTCGGGAACAACGCCATATCCTATTAATTTGAACCATCCCTTTCCCGATTCCCCTTCTTCATAAGTTAATTTATATGATCCGTCAGAGTTGAACATATCAATATCTGAAAGATTATAATTCGTCAAATCGCCCGAAAATAGTTGGAATTCATCACCGGAAGAGATCATACTCAAAATTTTCGTCTCATCAAGATCAAGCCTTATTTGACTACTCTTATCCATGAAAACAGAACCAGCGGATATGTAGTAGAACTTATCTCCATTCCCGAAGTTAAATGTTAAAAATGAATTTTCATTTAGTGATAGAGAAAACAAATTAGAATTTTTAGTTATGTTCCAACTTGATTTTGTTAAATTTATGTTAATTGAACCATCATTTTCTTGAGAAGTGTAACCATCGAAAGAAGTGCCATTCTGAATATTAACAGTTAAGTCAGATGAAGCGGATATTCTCTGATTTTTAGATTTAGACAAATCCACGTTACTAAGGCTAACTTCTAGATTTCCTGAACCTGAAATCAGTGTGTTGTTATTAACTGAAGAAATAGATGAATTTGTAAGAGATATAGTACTACTATCTCCAACCAAGACCCCACGGGTACTGGATTTTTTATTTTCAATATGTGTGTTATAAAGAGTTACTTTTGAATCTCCGCTTGCGAATATAGAAGCCTCATTATCTCCTGTTGTCGATATTCTAATAATTCCATTACCTTTATTTGATATTGTAGCGTTTCTACTCGCGTGGATCGCCGTATCTGAGGCATTATAAATTTCTACATTATCAAGGAGAAGGTTTGAATTATTCCAGAGACGAATACCTGTTCCCCCATCTGCGTAATTATAAATTTTCGTATTGTAGATAGTAGATGTTTCGGTCATGTCACTCAGTTCGATCGCTGAACTGTAACCACCATACACGCCTCCCTTTGATACGGTAACTGAGGACCAACCATAATTCGCTCCTAAATTGAGAAATTTTCCTCCTTTTGAGTAAATCGCCGCATCCCCAAAAGAACTAGATCTACAAACCGTAGAAACTACAATATTAGTTCCGGTATAGGAAGATCCTGAAGAAATCAATAAAGCGCATGAAACAGTTGAGGAGGTATTATGATGTTTTTCGTCATCTTCTATAATATCTCCATCAATCGTGACGTAGGCAGTTTTTTGTGCCGCCAAACAATAGGGTATGGTGTATGAAACCAATAGGCTTAGGGAAATGAATAGGGCCTTTACTGATGATAATGTCTTCATAGTTCTTATCTAGGTTTGTTCCCATTTTAGGAACATAAAGACCTATTACCGAATATCGAATGACTTGTAAACACTTTTGTACCTGAATTTGGTACAATCTCATTCTCTGTTATTGTTCCAAAATGAGGAACAGAAATAGTAATGAAGAGAAAAATCTTCGTAAAATATTAAAAGAAAAACGTTTAGAGTTGAATATGACTCAACGGGACTTGGGAGAACTCCTGAATACACCTCATACCTTTGTCAACAAATATGAAGTAGGAGAACGGTACCTTACATTCACGGAGGTCATCAACATTTGTAAAAATCTACAGATAGATGTTCATAGTCTTCTGGATGATGTGATGGAGAAGTCTTCCAAAGAATAGTATCAAGGAAAGTAGAGTTCAATTTCTTCAACTCACCAATTCACAATACATCATTCTCTTACCAACCATTTTGGTAATCGTATCTCCTATAAAATCCATTGTCTCAACCTTGGAGGTATTATGCCTATAGGAAAACTCATGGATATACCTCTTCAAATGTTTAGGAGACATATAGTGGTAAACGCCATAATATCCTCTCTTCAATAGAGACCAGAAGCTTTCAATGGAATTAGTATGAACCTCTCCATTGACATACTGTTTCCCCTTATGGTTGACAAACTCATGGACAAATCCGACAAGTCCCTTGTAAGACTTGAACTCATCCGTAAACACATTGGAATTCCTCTCAACATGTTTTCCGATGAATCCTTGTAAATTGTAAGCGGAAGTATCGTCGATATGTTTGACGATTACTTTTCCGTTTCTCTGTTTGACTCCGATCACAATCAATTTACCTACTGAACCTCTTCCCTTGTTTAGCTTCTTGGAAAAGTGTTTGTTGGATTCCTTACCTCCAATGAAGGTTTCATCCACTTCCACGATACCGTCCAACTTCTCCTTTTTATCCTTCATCCAAACTTCCCTGATTCTGTGACAGAGGAACCAGGCAGTCTTCTGGGTAATTCCGAGTTCTTTTGAAATCTGGATGGAGGAAATGCCTTTTCTGGAAGTCGCCAACAGATACATGCACATCAACCATTTGTGAAGAGGCAATTTGGATTCCTCTAAAATTGTACCGAATCTGACGCTGAAGAACTTTCTACAATCCTTACAGCGATAAGGCATCGGTTTTTGATCCTTACATTCGGCGATATGATTGGAACCACAATGAGGACAACGGACATGACCATTCCATCTTTTTAACTCAAAATATTTCCGAGCAGATTCCTCATTAGGAAATTTGGAGAAGAACTCATATAAGGAAGTATATTTGGTTTTGTTGTTTCCCATATCGTTGTTGTGATAGGGAAATTTTGTCGTGTTTTGATTAGTTCGTACGCGTTTATTTTCATTGTATTGAGAATAATTTTGTATTACAATTTTCTTACCCATATTGGGCTAGTAGAAAATTGTCCTTAAAATTGAATGATAATTAAATAATGGAACATTGGGTTTAATTTCCATTTAGAGATACGTTTGAACTATATGGTAGAATGAGTAAGAAGGTCTTGACAAAAGAAGAGGAAGTATGAAAATTGCTTCATAAATTTTATTATATATGGCATCATTTTCAGAACGTCATGGATACAATCCAGCAAGAACCACAATCCAAGTAGATGATTTGGATAAGGAAACAAAAATTGCATTATGGAATGTTTTTACTAGTAGAGTTATAGGATACTATTGCGACTATCATGATCTTGCAGGTCAAAGCATATGGGTAGATTGTCTTCATAAACCAGAAGATGAATGTAATGAGCTCTTTAATTATCGAAAAATGCCAACTTTAGCATATGAGACAATAAAAAATGAATTTTTATTTAAAAAACCTTTCTTCTTTGTAATGGATTGTATAGAATCTGCATATAATACTATTAATACATTTTCTTCTAAAGAAGATTTGAAAAATTATTGTAAAGAAATAAACAACGTATTCGAAATTTATTCTGTTGGATATAGGCTCATAAAAGGGCAAATAACTCAAATAGTAGATGAGATTGAAATAGAATCATTAGACAAATCTTTAAATTCGAAAATTAGCATAATAAAAGGACATTTTCAAAAAGCCTTGTCGTTATATTCTAATCGTAAAAAACCTGACTATAAAAATTCTATTAAAGAATCTATTTCTGGTGTTGAAGCATGCGTTCGCTATATAACAAATAAACCATCTGCAACACTAGCAACATGTGTTAAAGATCTTCAAAAAAATGGTGATTTGCATCCAGCTTTTGCTAGTTCAGTGAATCAACTCTATGGATATTGTGGAGATACCGGAGGTGTTAGACATGCAGAGAAACCTGATGATTCCTCTCCTCCTCCAGATGTAAACCAAGCAAAATTTATCTTAGTTACTTGTTCTGCAATCGTTAATTACCTATTAACTATGAAGAAGAAATCTTCCAAAATGGTTGGTTAGTCAAGTATGTAGGTCCCATTAATATTTTTCGGAGTTATCCCTTTTAATCTTGTTCTCCCCCTCCTATTGCATAGGGGAACAAAAAAAGCTCCATCTTTTTGGAAAGAGCCTTTTTGATTCAGAAAAGGCTGTCCTCTCGTTTAGGTATTACTCTCTTTAACACTATTACAAGAGATTGTGCAAACTATTTGATAACCCTCTTTTGGACAAGGATCAGTGATAGTCAAAGGTTGTATAATTGAAGTATCAGATATATTTTCAAAATTATTTTGATTAACTTCCTTTTTATCAAAAATCAGAGGATTGGCATTCGAGTGACACATATTACAATTACCTTTATTACATGTATCAGTTTGATTGCAAAGAGGGCAGGCAGGTTTATGCGCACACAAGAAATCAATCCAATCTTTAAATTTTAAAATAAGGTTAAACTTGAGTAATAGACATCCTAAAAAATATAATGCGACAAAAACAAAATATAGAAAAGAAAATATAATTACCAATATTAATGGTAATACAAGAACAAAATTATAAAGAATAGTCTTGCTGTAAGATTTTCAGGATATCCTAGCTCTTGATATTCAGCAAATTGATCTAATGAAAAATCGAGGAAATCAACGAAACAAGATTAGAGTAAATAATTCCGATATTTTTTGATTTTATATAATTAATACACAAAAACTGCTTAATTAAAAAAAATCTCCTTCTGTTTATCGGAAGGAGATTTTTTACATAAATGATAATCGCTTTGTTTCCTATTAAAAATATCGGAATTATTTACTCTAATCTTGTTTCGTTGAT
>OBVJ01000669.1_pt1 | contig 11796 bp, 9 predicted proteins | sample 1495071 | NCBI WGS metagenome assembly OBVJ01 (sample SAMEA2579985, study PRJEB22360) | human gut metagenome | reverse complement strand
GGGCGTTGAAGGCGCAGCCTGGCGGTGGATTCAGCGGGCTTGGCAGTTCACCGGTAAGTTTGATGCGTTCGCGACGATCGTCCGGGTTCAGGCGTGGTGTCGCGGAGAGCAGCGCCTGAGTGTACGGGTGGCGCGGGTTATTGAAGATTTGGTCCTTCGTCCCCTTCTCCACGCAGCGGCCCAGGTACATCACCATCACTTCATCAGCAATGTGCTCCACCACCGACAGATCGTGGGAGATAAAGACATAAGATAGCCCCAGTTCCTGCTGCAAATCCATCATCAGATTCAGCACCTGCGCACGCACTGAGACGTCCAGCGCGGAAACCGGCTCATCGGCAATCACCACATCCGGGTCGAGCATCAGACCTCGGGCAATGGCGATACGCTGACGCTGACCGCCGGAGAACATATGCGGATAGCGGTCGTAATGCTCGGTTTTCAGGCCGACTTTCGCCATCATCGACAGGGCTTTTTCCCGACGCTGTTCTTTGCTTAAGCTGGTGTTGATCAGCAGCGGCTCTTCGAGAATCTGCCCAACTTTTTTACGCGGATTCAGCGAACCGTAAGGGTTCTGGAAGACAATCTGGATTTTCTGCCGACGTAGCTTCTGCGCCTGCGGATCGTGCTTGAGCAGATCCTGCCCCTGGTAATACAGTTCGCCGCCGGTGGGCGTTTCAATCATCGTCAGCAACCGACCGAGGGTCGATTTACCGCAGCCAGATTCACCTACTACTGCCAGCGTTTTGCCACGTTCAAGGTTAAACGAAACGCCATCCAGCGCCTTCACCAGACGTTCCGGCGCGAACATGCCTTTCTTCACCGGATAATGTTTTTTCAGGTCGATAGCCTGCAACAGCGGTTGTTGCGAGGTGGCCTCATGCGTACTCATAGTGTCGGCCTCCCGGCATCATCAAGTGGGTAATGGCATTTGGACTGACGCCCGTCAGCGAGCATATTCAGCGCCGGTTCTTCAGCACGGCATTTGTCAGTGGCGTAGGGGCAGCGCGGGTTAAGCAGGCAGCCGTTCGGGCGGTCGTACTTGCCGGGAACGACACCTGGCAACGACGCCAGACGTTCTTTGTCCTGAGCAAATTCCGGCAGCGCACGCAGCAATGCCTGAGTATACGGGTGACGCGGCGCATGGAAGATAGCGTGCGCATCGCCCGTTTCTACTACCTGGCCTGCATACATCACGATAATTTTATGTGCCGCTTCCGCCACCAGCGCCAGGTCATGGGTAATTAACACCAGCGCCATGTTCTCTTTCTGCTGTAGCTCCAGCAGCAGTTCGATAATTTGCGCCTGAATGGTCACGTCCAGCGCAGTGGTCGGTTCATCGGCAATCAGCAGTTTTGGTCGACAGGCAATCGCCATGGCGATCATCACGCGCTGGCTCATGCCGCCGGAAAGCTGATGCGGGTAAACATCCAGACGCGATGCCGGATCGGGAATACCGACCAGATTCAGCAGGTCAATCGCTCGCTGACGGCGGGTACTTTTGTTGCCGCCTTGATGCACCTTAATCGCTTCCATAATCTGGAAACCCACGGTGTAGCACGGGTTAAGGCTGGTCATCGGGTCCTGGAAGATCATTGCCACTTCGGCACCCACCAGGTTGCGGCGCTCTTTTTCTGAGATACGCTGCAAATCCTGACCGTTAAACTCCAGCTTTTCCGCCATTACGCGGCCCGGATAATCAATCAGCCCCATAATTGCCAGCGAACTGACCGATTTACCAGAGCCGGACTCACCCACAATCCCGACCACTTCACCCTGTTTTACGCTGTAGCTGATGCGGTCTACGGCGCGGAACGGTGCGCTTTCGTCGCCGAAATGCACCGATAATTTATCTACATTTAATAACGCCATCTCGAACCTCTTACTGCTTCAGTTTGGGATCGAGCGCGTCACGCAGACCGTCACCCATCAGGTTAAATGCCAGCACCGTCAGCAGGATCGCCAGACCCGGGAAGGTCACGACCCACCAGGCGCTTTGCGCGAACTGCAACACATCAGAGAGCATGGTGCCCCACTCCGGCGTTGGCGGCTGCGCGCCCATGCCGAGGAAACCAAGAGCAGCCATATCGAGAATGGCGTTAGAGAAACCGAGCGACGCCTGAACAATCAGCGGCGCAAGGCAGTTCGGGAAGATGTTAATAAACATCTGGCGCATTGCCCCGGCACCCGCCACGCGAGACGCGGTGACGTAATCGCGGTTAACTTCCACCAGCACGGCGGCGCGGGTTAAGCGCACATAATGCGGCAGCGCAACGAAGGTTAGCGCCAGCGCGGCGTTACCAATCGACGGGCCGAAAATCGCCACCAGCACCAGTGCCAGCAGTAGACTTGGCAGCGCCAGCATGATATCGACCACACGCATGATGATGTTATCGACCAGACCGCCAAAGTAACCAGCGATCAGGCCGAGAATAACGCCCATAATCAGCGATAACACCACTACCAGACAGCCAACCAGCAGCGACAAGCGCGCGCCGTACATCAGCCGCGACAGCACATCACGCCCCACGTCATCAGTGCCCAGCAAGTGCGCCATGCTGCCGCCTTCCTGCCAGGCTGGCGGGGCGAGCAGTGCATCGCGGAACTGTTCCGCTGGGTTATAGGGTGCAATCCAGTTGGCAAAGATCGCGATAAACAGCACGATGACGACGTAAACCAGCCCGACAACCGCGCCTTTGTTGCGTTTAAAATAGTGCCAGAACTCCTGTAACGGGGTCATCGGCACCGGTGCGCTAATCACTTTATTTTCAGTAACCTGTGACATGATGTCCCCTTACTTCTTATGACGAATACGCGGGTTCACCACGCCGTACAGCAGATCGACCAGCAGGTTGACGAGGATAATCATCGTCGCCACCAGCAATACGCCGCCCTGCACTACCGGATAATCGCGGCGTTGCAGTGCGTCAATCAACCAGCGCCCCAGACCGGGCCACGAGAAGATGGTTTCAGTCAGAATCGCCCCCGCCAGCAATGTTCCCACCTGCAGGCCGATAACGGTCACCACCGGCAGCATCGCGTTACGCAGCGCATGGACGATAATCACCCGCATCCGGGTAAGACCTTTGGCACGCGCGGTGCGGATATAATCTTCGCCCAGCACTTCCAGCATCGAGGAGCGCGTCATACGCACAATGACCGCCAGCGGGATGGTACCCAGCACAATGGCGGGCAGGATCATATGGGCGACGGCATCGATAAAGTTACCGTCTTCACCCCAGATGGCGGTGTCGATCAGCATAAAACCGGTTAACGGATTGGAATCATCGAGGAACACCATGTCGCTCACACGACCGGAGACAGGCGTCAGGTTCCAGTGCACCGAAACCAGCATGATCAGCATCATGCCCCACCAGAAAATTGGCATCGAGTAGCCGGTCAGCGCCAGGCCAACCGCTGTGTGATCGAAAATGGAACCACGTTTAACCGCAGCCAGCACACCAACCGGAATCCCGACTGCGGTCGCAAAAATCATCGCGCAGACGCCAAGTTCCAGCGTGGCCTGAAAGCGCGGCACGAACTCTTCCCATACCGGAATTCGGCTTTTCATCGAAATGCCTAAATCACCGTGCATTACGCCCCAAATGTAATGGAGATACTGCTGCCACATCGGTTTATCTAAGCCGAGTTCAGCCAGCAATTGCGCGTGACGCTCTGGGGAGATCCCACGTTCGCCCGCCATGATCATCACCGGATCGCCCGGGATCATGTGGACAAAGGCAAATGTGAGAAGGGTAATACCGATAAACGTGGGGATGACGAGTCCCAAACGTCGGAGAATAAACTGCAACATAACCCGGATTCTCTATAATGACCCGCAGCCTGGAACTGCGTGTCTGTATTGCTCACAAATCAATTCCCGCCCTTGTGGGACAGGGAATGAAGTATTGCTGCCGGATGGCGCTGCACGCAGAGGCACAGCGCCACCGGGTATGCAGATTGTTGACAAAGAGCGCTTTGTTTATGCCGGATGCGGCGCAAACGCCTTATCCGACCTACAAAATCGTGCAAACTCAATACATTGCAGAGTTTTCGTAGGCCTGATAAGCGGAGCGCATCAGGCAGTTTTGCCTTTGCCATCAGTCTTGTATGGCTTTAATTATTCGATAGAGACATTTTCGAAGTGATGTTTGCCTAATGGATCAACCACATAGCCTTTAACTTCTTTGCGTACCGGTTCAAACACGGTGGAGTGAGCGATGATCAGTGCCGGAGCCTGATCGTGCATCACGACCTGTGCTTGTTTGTACAGTTCAACACGTTTATTGTGGTCGTCGGTAGCACGCGCCGGTTGAATCAGATCTTCAAACGGTTTGTAGCACCATTTTGAGTAGTTGGAGCCTTGTTCAGAGGCGGCGCAGCTGAACAGGGTGGCGAAGAAGTTATCCGGATCCCCGTTATCGCCAGTCCAGCCCATCATTACCGTCTGATGCTCGCCATCTTTCGCACGCTTGAGGTACTCACCCCATTCGTAGGTGACGATTTTGGCCTGCACGCCCACTTTCGCCCAGTCTGCCTGAATCATCTCCGCCATGCGGCGAGCATTCGGGTTATACGGACGTTGTACCGGCATTGCCCACAGGTCGATGGAGAAACCTTTTTCCAGACCCGCTTCTTTCAGCAAGGCTTTCGCTTTTTCAGGATCGTAAGTGTAGTCCTGAACGTCGTCGTTATAGCCCCACATGGTTGGCGGGATCAGGTTTTTCGCTGATACGCCCGCGCCCTGATAAACCGCTTTGATGATAGCGTCTTTGTTCACCGCGTAGGTCAGAGCCTGGCGAACTTTCACGTCATCCAGTGGTTTTTTCTGCACGTTATACGAGAGATAACCGACGTTCAGCCCCGGCATTTCCATCAGGTTGATGGATTTATCCTGCTTCATGCGGGCGATATCTGCCGGGTTCGGGTACGGCATCACCTGGCATTCGTTCTTCTGCAATTTCGCGTAACGCACGGAAGCGTCAGGAGTAATAGAGAAGACCAGCGTATCGATCTTCGGTTTGGTGCCCCAGTAGCCATCAAACGCTTTATAGCGAATACGGGAATCTTTCTGGTACTGCTGTAACTGGAACGGGCCGGTACCGATTGGGTTGAGGTCCAGTTTTTCCGGTGTACCGGCTTTCATCATCGCGTCAGCATATTCTTTTGACAGAATAGAGGCGAAGTCCATTGCCAGGTCAGCGAGGAACGGCGCTTCCGGGCGAGTCAGCACAAACTGAACGGTGTTATCGTCCACCTTTTTCACTTCGCTGATTAGCTCTGGCAAGCCCATGCCTTCGAAGTATTCGTAGCTGCCGCCAGAGACTTTATGGTACGGGTTTTGCGCGTTTTTCTGACGATCGAACGAGAACACTACGTCATCGGCATTCAGTTCGCGCGTCGGTTTGAATTCTTTATTGTCGTGCCACTTCACACCTTTACGCAGATGGAAGGTATAGGTTTTACCGTCTTCGCTGACTTCCCACTTTTCAGCGAGGCCCGGGATCACTTCAGTGGTGCCGATTTTAAATTCAACCAGACGGTTATAAAGCGGTACGGAAGAGGCGTCATAGGTGGTGCCGGAGGTAAACAGCTGCGGGTTAAACCCTTCCGGAGATCCTTCTGAGCAATAAACCAGAGTTTTAGCCTGAACACTTGCTGCGACGGTCATAGCCACCAGGCTGAGACCAAGCTTCAGCATCCCTGACTTTTTCAAGGAAATACGCATTATTCTGCTCCAATTGTGATGTTTGTTGTTTTAACCCTTTGCAGTGGGTTGTCGCTGCCTGACCTTTTTTGTTTTTTGCCCGGTCGGGTCAACGTTATGAGGTGGGGATGCCGTACTAATTAACATCAGTGTAACAGTGCGGATCCTCCATAAAATGCCCCTCGTGACCTACAATCTGTCAACAGAATGTGAAAACGTCAATACAGCCAACCGGGATTTACACCAACGGTGAGAATCCACAAACAAAGATTAAAAAAACTTCAAACAGCTATTTGCAGCAGAGAAATTTGTGCTACTCCAACATGACCAGAACAATCAGCTTAATATTTAGCAACAATTGGTGATTAAGTTTTATGCATTTTGTGAAAAAAATCTGAGGAAAAGGTGGATATCTGAGCGATTAATACCATGAACGCTAAAACGCACAGCGGAAAATGCCAGCGCCAGCCATAAGTAACGCAAAAAAAGATTTAAGCAAATATAAAAAAAGACAATGGTTTCTGTCACAAATCCGTTAATGGATAGTGAGATATGGGGCGCAAATTTGACAGGGAAATGTGTGGTGTGTAGATCGGATAAGGCGGTCGCGCCGCATCCGACAATGGGCCGGTACATTTGCCTGATGCGACGCTGGCGCGTCTTATCAGGCCTACGTCGAGTCGAACCTCCCCGCCCCCGGGGGTTCTCTTCCTCATGAGCTACAGATGCAAAAAAGCCTGCTCGTTGAGCAGGCTTTTCGAATTTGGTCGGTGATAGAGGATTCGAACCTCCGACCCCTTCGTCCCGAACGAAGTGCGCTACCAGGCTGCGCCAATCACCGAATGCGGGGCGCATCTTACTGCGCAGATATGCCCTCGTCAATCCCTTAATAGCAAAATGCCTTTTGATCGGCGAGAAAGTCAGCAGGCCTCTTAGTTAGCCGCCGCCTCTCTTGCCTGCGGGATGTGGCACCAGTTGTTGTTTTCGTTAATTCCACCATCCGGTGAAGTATAGCCAAGACAACCCATGATGGTGTCGTACAGCTCTACATGACGGCGTGGCACTTTCATGTCGGCTTCTTTTTTCAGCTGCGCAAATGCCTGCGCATTGACCGGATTTTCCAGATATTTATCCGACATCCAGACCATCATCGGCACACGGAACTGTTCCGGCGGTGCCAGTTCACGCGGCGTGCCGTGCAGGTGCTCGCGTTCATTAATTGACTCACCGTGGTCAGCTGCATAGAACACAATCGCTTTCTTATCGCGAACCTGATCAATCACGCTGGAAATAAAGTGATCCACATAGGTCACCGAGTTGTCGTATGAGTTGATCATCTGCGCTTTGGTACAGCCGCTATCAACACCAATACATTCCGGCTTCCACTGCGCAAAGCTGCGCGGGTAACGCTGGGTGTAGTTAAAGTGTGAGCCTTTGGTATGCAGAATGATCAGATGCTTACCATCCGGGTTGCGCCCCAGCGATTGCTGCATTTCGTCTACCAGCAACATATCATCTACCGGCTTGCCACGGTTACGTGGCTCCGCACCAATCTGCTCACGATAAGCAATGTTGTCCGCCATCGTATTGCTGTAGAACCACATTTCGCTTTGCATAGCGTAGAGATCAGAACTGAATCCTAACTGCTTCAATACCGCGAAAATGTTCTGTTCTTTTAATGTGCGCTGCGGATTATCTTCTGCTCCACCCTGACGTACAAACATGCAACGCAGTGAGAGTTTGGTTGCAGTATCACAGGAGTAACCACGGAACGCCGCCAGATTTTTCTCCTGAGCCAGCTTCGGTGTGGTATTGCGTTCATAGCCGAAAATGCCCATATGATCCCAGCGCGTGGTTTCACCAATAATGAAAACGACATATGTATCATCAACGTTTTGTGGAGCCTGGTACGTAAACTTCTTCGCAGGATTAAGGAGAGAATTGTTATCGGAAGATTCATCGACCCGCGCCCAGGCATAAAGACCTAATGCCGAAAGCCAGTTTGATGGCAGATAAGAGTTCGCGACGACGCCGCCATAACTCGGCAAATCAACACCTGTCGCCCTCTCCACTTTCTTCTGCTGGATATCCAGCAAACGAATCGGTGCCCAAACCATAATACCTGCCAGTACGACGACCGCCAGGCTGCGAATACGTTGCCCTGGGGTTCGCAGTTGTCGGAGCAAGGTGTAACGACAGCGGTTATTCCAGATAAGGATAAGAGGCAACGCGCTTACGGCGATTAACCAGAGAATAAAGTTCAGACCAACAACTTCTTTTGACAGGTCGATATCGGTGGTCATGACGGATGCGATGATGCCATAACCAATGACTACATTAAGGAAGGTCATGTAATAGCTGGCACCTGCGGAAAAGAGCACCACCAGCGATGCCAGAATACGCCAGCTGCGGCGGCCAAACAGCGAAAGAAGACGCAGTAAAAAGAAGGTCACCAGTACGGTGGCGGCCAGTTCAACAACAGCAGAAATACCTTTCCAGACGGTAAAATCGTGCGCATAGCTGCCGAAGCGGCGGTAAAAAACCGCGCCATTCATAAAAAGGCCAATATAGATTGCAAGCAAGAAGCTCAGCTTCTGCTGTGTAATCGATTTGATGTATCTCATGCAAACAAACCCTGGACAAACAGGTGATAACACCCTGCTTAGTGGCTTTTCAGGCCAGGCAGGGGAAAAGTGCGGAGGTAGTCAGATAAGTAAAATCTACACGCGCGAATAAGTAGACCACAGCAAAGGGAAAAAGTGTGGGGAAAGAGTGTGCACGAAGCACAAATTTACAAAAATGCAAGTTTGAAAAGAGACTTTAGCGTTACAAAAAGCAGTAAAAAGGGCCAGCTAACTGGCCCAAATTTTACGCGTTATTGTTTATACATTTCGTTGATGCGTTTGATGCACACTGAAGCTGAAGCCCAGTAGCTCGCGGCAGATGATTAAAGGGAGCCATGCGCCTCACGCAACATTTTCTGCTCTGGCTGGCGAATGGTCGTAGAAAGCGCCAGTGACAGAATCAGCAGGGCGAAAATCACGTAGAAAGTCACATAGAATCCGCCAAACAGTGAAGCGATAATCGAACCACAAATGCTGCCGATACCGAAACCGAGGTAAATGACGCCGTAGTTTTTCGCCAGGTTATTGAGGCCGAAGAACTCACTGACCAGTGACGGGAACACCGTAATCGTGCCACCAAAGTTAAATGCCACACAGGCAATCGCTGCAAAGAACGTCACTGCATTCAATGGTGCAAACAGCAGGGCAGCCATACCCACCAGCGCAATCACCTGACCAATGGTGATAACACGGATACGGGCGATTTTGTCAGACAGAATGCCCAGCACCAGACGACCAGAAAGGTTGGCGATGGAAATAACCGTCACAGCATTGGCTGCGGAAATTGCATCAAGATGCGCCAGGCTTTGAGCGATATCTTTCGCTACACCAATCACATACAGACCACTCATGCACGCAGTCAGGAACATAACCGCTAACATCCAGTACTGCGGTTTACGCATCGACTCTGCCAGGGTGTAGTCCTTCTCCACCACACCATTGCTGGTTTTCACTTCCTGCTTCGGCGCATCTTTCATTAACGTTGCGCCAAAGACAATCATCACCAGTACAATCGCGCCCCAAATAACAAAGGTTTTTTCCAGACCCACCGTTTCGAGCAGGTGCGTGTCGATAAATTTAAAACCCAGGCTGCCCAGACCATAAGAACCGATAGCAAAAGCAGAGATAAGTCCCTTACGCTCCGGAAACCACTTCACGCAGTTAGAGAGCGTCAACAGGTAACCCGCACCATCCGCCAGACCAACCAACACACCGGCGCTTAACCACAGCATCATCAGGTTGTTGGAATGTGCTGTCAGGAAGAAACCTAATCCCAGCAAAATGCCGGAAGCCATAGTGACGCGTTTAACACCAAAACGTTCCTGCAATTTGCCCGCAACAGAAGACGAAATTGCCAGCCCCAGACTTAACAAGCCGAAAGAGAAAGCAACCTGGCTTACAGGAGCCCCCAGCTTGGCAGAAAGCGCACCGTTAAACAGACTCCAGGTATAAACCGACCCCAGAGCAAACTGGGTAATGATAGTACCGATGAGTGTCAGCCAGCGAGTACGCTGATAATTTGAAGGTGTCATGGCAGTATTCCTGCAGTAATAAAAAGGAAAAATCTCTGCTGACAACCATAACGAAGTGCGCTTTATGCCTGGGGAAAAACGGCATGAAATGCCATCAGAACGGAATGAAATGCATTAGTTCAGGAATGAATGACTCGACAATTATTCGCCAAATTTATTATTTAGTAAGTTAGTCCCCACTATCGCCACATTAGTTGTTATTTATGGGTTTCAATTGTATCTATAACGTTAAAATCTGGCACTAACCCCCATCGTATACAGATAGTCGCTATTGTTAGTGGTATTTTCTGCCTGAGATAGCGCAGCATAGGCAGCAATATTTTGATTGAGCAACATATCAGCGCCTACGGTGACATCCAGCCAGTTGCCGTTCTGGTTTGTCGCCGTCATCCGGCTCAGGCCTGATTGCGCCTTCCAGATATTCTCGCCAAATTGCTGGTTATAGCTGATTTGCGCCCAGGGTCGAAGATCGCCAAGCCGGGAGTCAACACGCCAGCCTAAGGTACTCACGCTGGCATGCCATAACGGATCGGCCAGCGTGGTAGTACTGTCGCCAAACTCGTTATACATCGAGGTAGTTGTGCCATCGTAATGTAATGCCGCGACCGGGCCGGTTGTAACCTGCTCATATAAAGGAAAATTCCAGCCCATACTCATACTGCTGGTCACATCCACAGGGGTTTCTTCCGCCAGATTGACTTCCAGTCCCAGCGCCCTTTGGCTACTTTGAATACGTTGCGACAAAATATCGTTGTAATCAGGTTGATGATCGCTATCCCAGGTGTAACGCTCTGTGGAATGTCCGGGTTGCGTATCAACGATATATTCTTGTTGCCAGGCGTAAGCTGTGTTGAGAAAAAAGCACTGATTACCACGCTCGCAAGCAGGCTTAGCTGCCAGCGACCACCGCTTTTTTTTATGATCATTAACACGACTCCAGGGAAGAGCCGAATTCGGCAATATTATTGTCATTGTATGAAGGATATCGGGCATAGTAGCCCTGTATTAAATATTGACTTTTTCACCGATGCGTCAAGAAAAGCGGCTGAAATTTTTACGATCGGGTACATAGCGAGGGAAAGTATGGAACGTTGCGGCTGGGTGAGTCAGGACCCGCTTTATATTGCCTACCATGATAATGAATGGGGCGTGCCTGAAACTGACAGTAAAAAACTGTTCGAAATGATCTGCCTGGAAGGGCAGCAGGCTGGGTTATCGTGGATCACCGTCCTCAAAAAACGCGAAAACTATCGCGCATGCTTTCATCAGTTCGATCCGGTGAAAGTTGCCGCAATGCAGGAAGAGGATGTCGAAAGACTGGTACAGGACGCCGGGATTATCCGCCATCGTGGGAAAATTCAGGCAATTATTGGTAATGCGCGGGCGTACCTGCAAATGGAACAGAACGGCGAACCGTTTGCCGACTTTGTCTGGTCGTTTGTCAATCATCAACCACAGGTGACACAAGCCACAACGTTGAGCGAAATCCCCACATCTACACCCGCCTCCGACGCCCTATCTAAAGCACTAAAAAAACGTGGTTTTAAGTTTGTCGGTACCACAATCTGTTACTCCTTTATGCAGGCATGTGGGCTGGTGAATGATCATGTGGTTGGCTGCTGTTGCCATCCGGGAAATAAACCATGATTCGGGAAGCGCAACGTTCAGAACTCCCCGCGCTCCTCGAACTGTGGCTGGAAAGTACAATCTGGGGGCATCCCTTTATAAAATCGAGTTACTGGCGTGACTGCATTCCGCTGGTGCGCGATGCGTATCTTGCCAACGCGCAAAACTGGGTCTGGGAAGAAGACGGCAAGCTTCTCGGTTTTGTCAGTATTATGGAAGGCCGATTTCTGGCAGCAATGTTTGTCGCACCGAAGGCCGTCAGACGCGGTATTGGTAAGGCGCTGATGCAGTATGTGCAGCAGCGCCA
>OBVJ01000668.1_pt1 | contig 11796 bp, 13 predicted proteins | sample 1495071 | NCBI WGS metagenome assembly OBVJ01 (sample SAMEA2579985, study PRJEB22360) | human gut metagenome | reverse complement strand
CGTTCACTCCTTTCTGGGTATGAAAAAAGCAGTCAATCCTAAGACTAACTGCTTTGTGTATATGGATATGAAGTTTTCAAACTGGAATTTACTATTCCAGCAACTCAATTCGTATCTTTTGGCTCTGGAATAATAATCTCTTTTCCCTCTTTTTCCATTCGTTTTATAAAGTTATCAAAATGGTCTGTCATACCATCAACAAAAAATGCTTTTTTCTTTCTTCCATTGACATACACATTCATACCACCGCGTTTCATTTTACAATAAGATATGTCTGATATTTTCCAATATCTTCTAAAAATAAACATTTTAATAACCGTGATATTATCTTCTTCAACTTTTATCTCCCACACTCCCTTTAACGGAGCAATCATACCAAAAAGAGTAACTCCAAACCAAATAATAGAAAATGGGATAATGAACATCAAATATCTTTTAGAACAAAAATTTTCAGGTTCACTCCAAAATGCCCAAATAAAGACAACAAGTACAAACAAAGCACCTATTGCACATATAAATGATACATCTGATATTGTTCGAATAGAAAATTTATTTAAAGATTTTGTTGTTTTATGATTTCTTTTTTGCATTATATCTAAAATAAATAAAACGATATATGCAACTAAAATTGTGCCTAAATATTTCATGTCTTACCTCCAAAACTTCATATTTATCCGTTTCTTCATGCCCATATTATAACAGTTCTCTATATCCGCTACAATGAAAATCTATTCAGCAAGCCTATTTTTTCGGCTGTCCCTGCTGTGTAGGGTTTTGTGGACTGCCTGCGTTCTGATTGCCTTTATTTTTCAACACAATATCCTCTGCTTTTACATACCAGTCCACATCTGCACCCGTATAGGTTTTTCTTGATACCGTATCGGCTACGGGATTGACAAGTTCCACAACTGCATTGTAAGGAAATTCTCTTAACGGTACTTCTGGCGGTACGGACACGGGGATAATTCCACCATGCAGACTGCACTTCAAGTCATAGATACGCTTTTTTAGCTGGGTACTCGGTGTACCGTCCTCATTCTGCAAGAACACATCACGCACCGCTGTAAATTTTAATTCTCCAAATGTTTTCTCTTTGTCAATGACAAACCCGTTTGATAATCTCATAAATTCTTCACTCCTTTACTTTTCTTCAACTGCGACAATATCATCAGCAACTAACACATAATCAGTATGTCCCATATCCCCGATTGCGTAACCTCTGCCGTATAACTTCGGATTGACAAGTTTTACTTTCTGTTCATACTTGAACTTCTTTTCGCCTGCCTGTACGGGAATTTCCACTACAACATTTTCGCCTTTCTGTACGTCAGAATAAAGGTTATAGCTTCGTCTGGCTAAGACCCTGCGGTTATTTTTATCTCTTTCAAAGACCGGCTCACTTTCACCTGCAAATTCAAGAATTCCAAAAGACTGTGTCATATCTGGCACGACATATTTCATTTCCATATTGTTCTACCTCGTTTCTTTATTAAATATATAATGGGGAGCTACTCTCCCCAAGCCCTTGGTGGACTATTTTTTCCATCATTCTGTAAACAGATTGATGGAAAAAGAACAGTGCAAAATGTTTAATTTTCAGTCTACCATAGGTTACGGCGGAGAACGTGATTTTTCTTTCCTCATACCGTTACCGCCTTATGATTTCTTCATTTTACGGCGTTTGTAAAGATATGTTCCAGCTAATCCACCAGCAGACGCAAGCAACATCACGACAAATGCCATTACATTTGTACTGTCGCCCGTTTTGGGACTGTCGCTAGGTCTGTTAGGCTTTTCTGGTGTCGGTGGTGTTTCGGGTTTCTCTGGTTCTTCTGTCTTTTCCTTAAAAGTAATCGTCTGTCCCTTATCCTCAATATCCTTATGCTCGGTAACTTTCTTCGGTTCGTCTGGATTGCTTAAATCGTATAATTCCTCAAAAGTTACAAGCTGTTTGCCGTCAAGAGAAGTAGCGTCAAACGTAAAAGCAACTGCCACTTTCATAGTTTCGCTGTCAGCAGTAAAAGTATAATCACTTTCCACACGCTTTCCATTGACAAGAAGCTCTGCTTTTTCTTCTTTCAACATCTGCCAGCCCACAAGTTTGTACTGTGTACCGACTTCTAAGCCCTCTAAGGTAACGGTATCAATGATTGCAACGTCTTTTCCAGCTTCAAGCTCTTTATTGCCGTCCTTATCCGTAGCGGTAGTATGTATCTTGATGATACGCTCTGTGATAAGCACCGTCTGCCCGTCGTCCTCAATGTCCTTATGTTCTGCAACTTTCACGGGTTCGTCTGGATTGCTTAAATCATACAATTCTTCAAAGGTAACAAGGTTTTTGCCACCTAAAGCAGACGCATTGAATGTATAGGAAATTTCCACTTTCATTTCTTCATCATCAGCGATAAAGGTATAATCGTTTTCTACACGTTTCCCGTCAATGATAAGCTCGGCGTTTTCTTCCTTTAACATCTGCTAGCCTTTGAGCTGATATTTTGTGCCTTTTGTAAGTCCGTCCAATTTTACAGTATCAACAATCGTAATCTCTTTTCCTGCAAGGATAGTCTTTTCGCCGTCTTTGCTGGTCGCTGTGGTATGGATAGAAATTTCTTTTTCGTATTCATCAGTCAGCGTTCCTAAATCAATCACAAGGTTATTTCTTGATACCACGATTTCAAAAGGTGGGATAAGTTCAAAGCCTTTGTTACCATCGCAACGCATTTCTTCAATGATGTAGGTATCATAGGGTAATGCACCCTTGCTGTCGTCTGGTTCAGAAGTTCCAAACCACACACCGTCCTCGCTGGTCTTGCCTGCGTTGGTATTGTGCTTATGAGAAGCCCAGTCAGCAGAAGTGGAGAATTGCCCGTTATCATCAGTTACCACTACATGATTTTCGCCCGTTGTCTTGCTTGTGATCCTAAAGGGAACATCAGCAAGACGCTTGTGTGTGCCTGCACCGATTTTTACACCCTCAATATCTCCACGCTTAATCTGATTATAGATAGAATGGGCTTCGTCTGTTAAGTCCACGATTTTTCCATTTTCTGTGATTGTAAAATCAATCGGTTTTGCACCGTCAGTTAAGTAACCGTCGGGAGCTTCACTTTCAACGATACGGAATTTTCCATAAGGTAAGAGGTCAGAAGAAGTAGAAGCGATACCCTCAATATCTGTACGGATTGTCTTTACTACTTCATTTTTCTTGTATAGCTTGCCCTCAACCAATACCGCATTATCATTTAAGGAAATGATGCCAAAAGCAGTATCTTTTAATGTGGCACTTCCTTGTGGCTTTGTATCGCCCGTTTCTAAATCTCGTTTCTGAATTTTCACACCGCCACGGATAACCTTGTCTGATACGGAAAACTGGTTATTTCCAGATAGTACGGCAAGGTCTCCGTCCTCGGTAATCTGTGTTACATATAAGCCTTTTATCTGTTCGGACTTATCGCCAGCCTGCATATATGCACCGTCTAACAAGTAGCCGTTTGGAGCTTTCGTTTCCTCAACAGTTAGCGTTCCAAGTGGAAGAACCGCCTTACTGTCCTGCATATAGAAACTGTCGCCAGATACCTTGTATGCGTCCGCTAATTTTGTGATGTAATGAGTTGTCCCGTCGCTGTCTGTTTCAGCGATTGTCTTTGTAACCCATGTACGAGTAGCTTCGGCAGGGAGATTTCCTTTATTGTAGAAGCCAGCATAATACTTCCATGTAAATTCCGCACCTGCTAAAGAAGCGTTCCCCTGCGGATTGTCTTTCTGTGTTTCCATATCAATCTTGAAAAGCTCAATCAAAGTGTCTGTTACTTTCGGTGTATCAGATACGTTCAAAGTCGCTGTTTCGCCAGCTTTGATTGTCAATGGATAGATTGTTTTATCCACTTTATATCCTGCTGGTGCGGATAATTCCTTGATATAGACTGTGCCTGCCGTTACCTCTGCAACCTCTGTATTTCCGTTTTCATCAGTCGTAAGGGTGGCAAGCTGTTTTGTGCAGTCCTTATCAGAAAAGACACCATAGGTTGCACCAGCGATTGAGTAATTCCCGTTACCGTCTGTAATGCTGGTGTTACTGGAAGTCTTTTGAAGTTTCGCATTTCCAACATTCAGCTTCGCCCAGAATTGTCCTAATTCCTGCCCCTCGCCAGAGTAGATGTAACCGCCACATTCATAGCGTCCTTTATTTTCTTTGACAAAGGCTTTCGCACCAGAGAAAACTTCGTCCTGCGTTGCCTTTGGAATTTCATCATAAGAAGCTCGCACGTTATCGCATTGCCAGCCAAGATGTACGCTCAATCTCTGCCAGACAACAAGCTGTCTTAAAAGGTAAGCGTGATTTTTGCTTATTCCGCTGTGGCTGTCTGTGTACTGTTTTACATATTCGATAGATAAGGCAACGTCGCTTATCTGGTCGATACTCATGCGTGAGCTTGCGTCAGCTCTGGTCTTGTAGCCATTCTTAAAATCTGTATTGATGTCGATACAGTAAGCGTCCTCGCCCTCAACGGTTAAATGTCCCTCATTAAAGGTAGAACCAATCGAACCGTCATTCATTACTTTTTCAACGATACCGACACGCTCTTTTGACTCCGTCCAGTATTGCTTACTTTCTGCATGAACGGGTGTAGTCGGTAAAGCAGTAACGACAGTTGCAAGAGCTAAGAAGCCCGTACACAATCGTTTCAATGTCTTTTTCATAAATCTAATGCTCCTTTCATTTTGGGTAATAAAATAGCCGTCCAATAAGAACGGCTGGAAATAGAAAAGGAACGTCATTTTAGGCGTTCCATAGTCTATGAAATATTCAACTTTTTCTTGTTTCAATACTGATGTGCTGTACCATATCTTTGCATATCTAGGAAAACTTGCGTATCAAGGCTCATTCGTTAGTAGTAAATAAGTAGTAAATTGATGTGTTTGTTTCCTTGAAAATGCTGATAGATACTGTGTTTTAGCGGATAATCAGATTTTTATTGTGTTTTTTTTATAAAATGTAAATCCTTTTTACAAAAATATTCTTTTTTAAGGATTGATTTGTAAAACCTCTTCTAAATAGACTTTAATGTATTTAAGTAAATAAAATATGATGTTAAATTAAATGCAAGAAAATATTAGAGGAGGAGTTTAAATGAGAGCAGTAACAACAATATTTCCTGTTATATTTATGATTGGAATAGGAACTTTTTCAAGAATAAGAGGTTTTATTACACCAAGTCAAAAAGATGGAGCAAATAAAATAGTATTTAATATTTTATTTCCAATAATGATTTTTAATATCCTTTTTACTTCTAAGCTAGAGACTTCAGCTATTTTTATTGTTTTATATGTGTTTATTGCATATTGTGTTATTTTGTTTATTGGAAGATTTATAATAAATTTTACTGGGGAAAAATTTGCTCATATTTCACCTTACTTGTTAACGACATGTGAAGGTGGTAATGTAGCTTTGCCCTTGTATCTATCAATTGTAGGGGCTTCAAGTAATACTGTAATATTTGATTTAGCAGGTGTTTTTATGGCTTTTGTAATTATTCCAATTATGGTTGCAAGAGCGGGTGCTGGTGAAACAAGGATTAGGGAACTTATTAAAACAATTCTAACTAATTCATTTGTAATTGCAGTTATTTTGGGGTTAGGACTTAATTTATTAGGTACATATAATTTTTTATCAAACAGTTCATATTTAGGAATATACAGTAATACAATCACCCAAGTAACAGCACCGATTGTAGGCGTAATTTTATTTATCATTGGGTATGATTTGAATATCAATATGGAAATATTGGGAGCAGTGTTAAAATTGTTAGTTGCTAGAATTATTTTTTATATTCTAGTGATTATTGGTTTCTTTATCTTCTTTCCAGGGCTTATGATTGATAAGGTTTTTATGATTGCAGTTTTGATTTATTTTATGAGTCCTACTGGTTTTGCTATTCCAATGCAGATTTCCCCTTTATATAAAAGTAATGATGATTGCGGTTTTGCTTCGGCAATCATTTCTTTGAATATGATAATCACTTTAGTAGTTTATGCTTTGATCGTTGTGTTTATTGCTTAATGTTAGTATTGTTAATAAATTTTTGATATGGCATAATGAAAATATATTATTATTGGAGATAGTTTATGGTTATTTGATTTTAACATATTTTTAGTAGCCGTAAGAGAAGAAAATATGACTAAAGCGTCTAAATTATATATTCAATTTAGCTGATATTGCTATGGTGGTTGATGCAGTTGGAAGAAGAATTAGGTGTAAAACTATTTAAGAGCAACAATCACAGCATTTATTTAACAGATGAAAGAAAATTGTCTATTAACGGGCTCAAGAAATTGTTAATTTAACTAAAAAGGTGCAAGAAAAACTTATTAAAGATGACATGGCTTTATCTGGTGTTATTACGAGAGGTTGTGGTGGAATGCAAAGTATTGAAGAAGCAACAAGATTAATAACTGATAAAAAAAGACTTATCAATAAAGGAGTATTAATAATATGGATAGTACAATAAAATTCGATGGCCTAGCAAATCTTTATGAGGATGGTAGACCGGAGTACCCGACTATATTAATAGAAAAGTTATATACTGACTATGGTTTTAAATCAACATCGATAATCGCAGATATAGGTGCTGGAACTGGTAAATTTTCAAAGCTGTTATTAGAACAAGGTAGTAAGGTTTTTTGTGTCGAACCTAATAAAGATATGAGAAATGAATTAGTCAATAAATTAAATAAATATAATAAATTGCATGCTATCAATGGAACTGCTGGTAATACTACGTTAGATACTAGTTCTGTTGATTTTATTATATCTGCTCAGGCATTTCATTGGTTCAATGTTCATGAGTTTAAAAGAGAATGTAAGAGAATCTTAAAATTAGAAGGGCGGGTAGCATTGGTTTGGAATGTACGAGAAATGGAGTCACCATTGAATCAAGAGTGCTTTCAAATTTATAAACAGTATTGCCAAAACTTTGTTGGTTTTAATGGCGGGATTAAACGCGATGATGAAAGAATAAAGGAATTTTTTGATATGCACTATAAGCGTATGGAGTTTCCAAATCCTTTATTTTTTGACCAGAAGGGTTTTATTAAGCGCTGTATCTCAGGTTCATATTCTTTAAAAAAAACTGATCAGAATTATTTTGAATACATTGCTGCCTTAGAAAATGTATTTGATAAATATAGCAATAACGGACAGTTAGTAATGGAGAATAAGACGGTTGTTTATATAGGAAGATTAAAATAAATGTAGTTCAATGTCAATGAGAAATACTTTTATAGCTTTACCATTAGTTAAAGGGGCATATATGATTATATAGTCATAAAAGCGCTTTCTTAATTTAGGCGGTAATAGGAAGGAAGAGATGGCCATGTACCATAGATTCCCAACTAAATATCTTGAATTAGAATTGACTGAAACAATGGTCTTTGCCTAACTAGAAGTTTTTAGTAAAATTATTGAGAAAATTCATTAGGCTGGATTCAACTACTCTATGGATGATTTTGGAAGTGGCTATTCTTTTTTAGGAATATAAAAAGATTCAGATATCGTTAAGCTTGATGGTACATTCTTTTCTTCTGAAACGATGAATAAGGGGAAAGAAAATATTATTGATAAGAAATAGTGATTAAATCACTGAACAAATTATTTATAGTTAACATTTTGATAGCATTATCAAACATTAGATACTATTACATTGATTAAAGCTATATTATAATATAATTGGATTTAAAATTTGAGATATAAATGTAAGGGAGTTAAACCATGGGCTTTAATGATGAAAGAAAACGAATGAATGAGGGTGAACTTTATCGTTCAAATGATGCGGAAATTCTAAAAGAACAACTACAGTGTGTAGAAAAATTATATGATTATAATGTAACAAGACCTTCAGAAAAACAAAAACGTAAGGGATTGCTAAAAGAAATGTTTGCAGTGATTGGTGATGGATGTCATATTGAACCACCATTTCATGCTAATTGGGGTGGGAAGTATGTACATTTTGGTAAAGGAGTATATGCCAATTTCAATCTAACTTTAGTAGATGATGTTGAGATTTATGTTGGTGATTATACTATGATGGGTCCAAATGTTACAATTATTACTGGAACTCACCCAATTTTACCGGAATTAAGAAAAGAAGCATATCAATTCAATCTTCCAGTTTATATTGGTGAAAATGTATGGATTGGTGCTGGAACAATTATTTTACCAGGTATTACAATCGGTGATAATAGTGTTATTGGTGCTGGAAGTATTGTAACAAAAGATATTCCTAAAAATGTTGTTGCTTATGGGCAACCATGCACAATTAAACGGGAAATAAATGATCATGATAAAATTTATTATTATAAAGAAAGAAAAATCAAAAGTGTTTAATATTTTTGATTTTTTTATTTATGGATTAAATACGTATTACTAATAATATTAGTAATAGCTTTAGGTTTAAGCTATAATATAAAAGTATAATGTAATATTATTGTGATCCAATCCAAGAAGATAGTAAGATGCTTAAAGAAGCAAAGAATGAGGATTTAGAAGCACTACCAGAACTTTATACACAATTTGAAAACGTGGTTACTGCTTAAGCATTGGAAAGTTAGCCCTTGTTCAATGACTCTAAATCAATATGCCTAATCAAATTAATATTAATGATAGAACAAAAGAATTCAAAATAAGAAGATATTTATTTTATTTTTATTGCAATTTTTTTATTATCTTATCATTGTTAAAGGTGAAAATGCCTAGCACTGAGTCTATCTGTTTATAAAGGTTTATTTAATAGTTGACAGTAAAAAATAGTTAGATAATAATTAGTAAATTAAAATTTTGATTGATAAGGGGGAGTATGGTGATGGAGAATATATTAGTAATTGGTAACGGCTTTGATATTGCACATGGTTTTAATACTCGTTACGAAGATTTTATAAATTTTTGTAAGACTATTGCAACGGTTTATCAAGGATTTAAGGATAATCAATTCATATATCAAAATGAATATAATGATATATTAAAAGAAAAATTAGATAAGGTTTTTAAAGAAAAGTCGGTTTCTGCCAAAGCAATAAAATATTTTTCAAACTTAACTCCAACATCTGAAACTTCTCAATTTATCAAAGCATGTAAAGAAAATTATTGGCTTACATATGTCTTAAAAAATAAAAGTATGATTGGGGATAAGTGGTCAGATCTTGAATATGTCATTGCTAAACAAATAGAGATATTATCATATATTTCAAATAATCTTAACTGGCATACTCGAGAAGAAACTATGCTCGCTTCACGATATTCTAGTAATTTAATTGAATTATTTAAGATTGTAACAGAAGAACGTGGAAATAATACCGATTTTCAGCATCAGATAGAACTCACAAAGAAACATTTATATCGAGAATTGGAAGAATTAACATGGTTATTAGAAATATATTTAACACGATTTTTAAATACTAAAACCAAGAAAATTGAATTATTTAAATATTTACCAGTAACTAAACTCATTTCTTTTAATTATACTGATACGTACACAAGAATGTATAAAAAAGAAACAAATACAGTTCATTATATTCATGGATTTGCTGCTAAAGATAGGATAAAAGAAGAAAATAATATGGTTTTTGGAATTGGCTCAGAAATTAAAAATGTCACCGATAATGATAAGTATGATTATCTTGAATTTCAAAAGTATTATCAAAGGATTGTTAAAAAAACAGGTAATAACTACACTAAATGGTTAAATGACAATGAACAATTTTATATCTATTTTTTTGGTCATTCCTTAGATATTGTAGATGGAGATGTAATTAGAAAACTGATTCATTGTAAAAAAGCAAAAGTAATTATCTTTTATTATAATCAAAAAGCCTTGAATGCATTAGTTGTTAATTTAGCAAAGATTTTAGGAAAAGATGAACTTATTCAATTCACTAATGAAGAAAAAATCACTTTTTATAAATCTGATGATCTTGAAATAATTAAAAAACTTAAAAATACAATGTATCAAACTCGTCATGAGAAGCTTAAGAGTACAGTTAGATAAATCCAATTAGAAATGAGGAAATAATATGGAGAAAATCATTAAAGTGGGAATAGGTGTTTTGTTAATCAAGAATAATCAGATTCTTTTAGGACATCGGGTAAAAGATGGGGTTGATACTGGTGGCATCTATGAACCGGACACATGGTGTCTACCAGGTGGAAAACAAGAGTATCATGAAACTATTTTTGAAGGAGCAATTAGAGAAGTTAAAGAAGAAACTAATTTAAATATCTCACAGATAGAAGTTTTTAATGTAGTCGATGATATTCAATTAAATAAGCACTATGTAACGATACATATTATTGCTAAAAATTACGATGGAGATTTAAAAGCTATGGAACCAGATAAACAAGATGAGTGGTGCTGGTTTGAAATAGAAAAGCTGCCTAATAATATTTATTCCCCTTCAAAAAAATTTATTGAAGCATATTTAGATAGAAGTATCACCTAGATAAATCTTATTATAAGAACGATATTTTTGAAATCATTGGCGTTGAAGAATAGACTAAATACATTATTAACAATGTGGTTAACACGTGTTTATACTATTAAAGGAAATATTATGAATAAATATACAATGATAAAAGAAGTTATTTGAAAAACAACAAGATATTAAAAAAGCAGATAAAACGTCAAAATATATGAGAGATTTATTTACATTTTATGGAATTCCCTCACCCTAGCGCAAAGATAAGACAAATACAAACTTGCTGGAGCAAAAAATTGTTAATAGTTTTGGAAGTGATGAGTTTTTTATTAATAAAGCAATTGGCTGGAGTTTAAGAAATTATTCTAGAACTAATTTGGTATGGGTAATAAACTTTATTATTAAATATCGTACTCTAATGAATAAGCTAAGTATTAAAGAAGCTAGTAAATATTTATAATTTATAGTGTTGCATGTATTTTTTTGATATTTAAGATGGATATAATTGATAATATACAAAGTTATTATAAGAATATATTTTATGAAAGAGTATTTCGCCTGTAGGTATGATTTGTTAATAGACTGTTTATTCTGAGAGTCTGACAAATCTTAAAGATTGAGACGCATATGAGTCTGTTATTTTATATAGAAAATTTTGTAGTTGTAGGAAGGACATATCCTTTAATATATACCGAGGAAAAGGAAAAAGGCAAGACATTATTTATTGAAATACTATTAATTGGAGTTGGACTCGCAATGGCTACATTGTTGTATCAATTTATAAAGCTTAAGGAATAAAAAATAGCTAATTATGCTATTGGAAGAATTGATATTAGAAATACAGTTTTAAAAGAATATTACCTCCATTGATTATTGGGTAGTGTTACTTTTTTTACTATTATTGATGGAAAATGATTTTTGAATATTTAGGAATGCTTGTATTTTTATATATAAGTTAAAGGAAGGGAAACATGACAGTCTCTCTTCTTTTAACCCTTCATTCCAATATAAATACCAATTATATAAGGAATCAACCATATTGACCAAACGATAATACTAAATTTATGAAAAGTTTTTTTAGCACGATCATTTTTTTTAATTAGTATTACTGTTGCCCAAACTGCATGAAAAGCCATTAAAAGTAAAGCAATTGATCCAGTAATGACGTGGAGATTAAAATTAAAATTGTGCCCTGATATTTGTCCCATAATATTCGTTCCTGATGTATCACAAATAAAGCCAAGCCAAAATATCAAAGCATGCCATTTTAGTAAACTGCCACTCTTTTTTCAGCAAAAGCACCGATTGTATAAAAAACCAATGCTAGCG
>OBVJ01000665.1_pt1 | contig 11832 bp, 6 predicted proteins | sample 1495071 | NCBI WGS metagenome assembly OBVJ01 (sample SAMEA2579985, study PRJEB22360) | human gut metagenome | reverse complement strand
AACGGCATGGTCCGTGCTGGCGCATGAAGGCGGAATCGCTGCAACTCTGTCGCACCGACAGTCAGCGCCGATTCCAGCCGATGTCGTTTGGCGGCTATTTTTGCCATTACCGCTTGTCTGTCTGCAGGCGTTACCGCTTCGTTCGGCCTGAACACAAAACGGCGTTCACAGCTCGCTTTCCAGTCGATAACCGCCTGGGTCAGATGATCACCAAAACCTTTTACTTGCTTAACGCTCCGTCGGGTAACATCCGCTGCTGTTTCAATACCAAAGGACCGTAACGCCGCTTTACGCGCAGGGCCAACGCTGGGAATAGAGGCAACATCAATAAAAAATCCCTCCAGAAACTTCTGCTTCTGCCGTTCCCTTGCGGTGTCGTGAAGTGCTACCAGAGCGCGTTTCTCTTCTTCCGGTAACCCGAGAATTTCGTCCTTCATTTTTTCGAGCATCGCCCGTTTGGCGATAAAACCTTCCAGCCCGCCCAAGTGTTGGATCTGGCTGACTAAATGGTCATAGTCCATTTTCGCGCGATTAAACGCCTCACGGCGTTGCTGGATTTCTGCTTTGTACGCTTTGCTTGTCAGGCTGCCAATAATCCAGATAGCCGCCAGCACAGGAATCAAAATAATATAACGCGGTTCTGCCTGAAGGCCGCAAAGCAACAGCGATAACGCTGACAGTGCGATCTCAATCAGAATGATGTATTCGCGCCGTAACAGGCCTGAAGGAAGCGGCCTGCCAGTCGGTTGGAAATGATCGGGTAATGGCAGTTGCAATGCTGGCGGTGCTACTGATGCCATCACCATCGCCCAGACTCTCGCCAGCACAAAATCACCGCCGGTGGTAATGACCTCTTCGCCGAGATCAATAAAATAGATAACGCCTTGATTATCCAGCGCACACCACGGGCAGTCAGTCAAATGAGCGGGGTAAACATGCATTGCCGAAACGGTACATTTCTTTAACTGTTGGCGTAGTAAATCAAGTGCCGCTACCCACGCTTTTGCCGTCGGACGCCCGGTTGCCACGCCACTTTCCGTGAATGCCTGCTGAAACATGGCTTCAACATCGCCCGGTAACATCGACAGCGGAATCGATCGTGGCGGCGGTTTTAAACCACGTCGCTGATTATCTGAGGCGTAGGCATAACGGAAATGGGCAATATCCGTCTCCAGCGCATTACCTGCATCAGAGATAAGCGGTACACCGGAATAAGGATGCCGCCCACCAAACAAGATGTGAAAAATCAGCAACGCAAGGCCAAAATTATCGTGATTCGCGGTACGTTCAAAACCGACAAATGATGGCAAGGTTTGTAGCTCTGGCGGCGTAAAATGCGACACGCCGACTTCGCATAAATGCAGTGTGCCATTGGCGTTAATCTGAAAGGAGTCACTATCGATCAACACCACTTTGCTGTCGCGACCTACCATAAAGCTGTTCTGGTTTACGTCCCCCACGACGTGCCCGTGCTCGTGAACCGTAGCAAAAGATGAAGCAATATTGCGCGCAACATAGAGTAGAAAATCCCACGCACAATGAGGGTAACTCTGGCGACGATGTGCCGGGCTATAGATCATATGAATCGGTTCTTTACCAGAAACTTTTGGCATCATAAAACCGATAACTTTTCCGCCTCGTCCACCGTGAAGCGTTGCCTGCGGCCAGGCGACATAATTCAACAACTGCGCGTCAGCTGTCGCAGCCATAAAGGCAAGTTTGTCCTGTTTTAAGGCGGGTGGCGGCGTGTGATAAATCTTGGCGACGCTATCGACAAACTCCTCGATATCATAAACCGCACCTTCGCCGCCTTTGCCCAGTTCACGGCCTGGCGTAACGCACTCACCAGTAGCAGTATATAAAGTGGGTTTCATGGTAACCACATAGCCAGTGCCAACGTTTTATCATCATCCGTACGCTCGTTTACCGCCGGGCTGGACAAAAACTGCTTTAACAATTCAGGTAATAAATCGAGTTGTTCCTGCGTTGCTGACGCCAGTCCATTGAAAAACGGGGTAAAGAAAGGCACATGCGGAGAATTATCCAGCATATTTAACGCCAGTCGCTGAATACCATCCGTAAATGCTGCAACTTTATGCGCGCGCTCAGTGCTGGTGAAAGTTTCCAGTCTGGAAACGGCATCTTCATCAGTAATGAAGTGCGTCATATTGGCATATTCCCCCACCATCGGCGTGAGCGGCAGTTGCAAACCGTGCCCCAAATCTACCACCACGCCGCCATCGCCAATCTGCATAATCAAGGTGCCATTAGCTGATGAAATCAATCCCAAAAACGTGCAGGCAAAATCGCGAACCGCTAATTCTTTGGCTTCCGCCTCGGCAAAAAGTCGCTGACGAATGGTCAGCACAATGTCCGTTGCGAGGACATCATTAAGCCCCAATTCCCCGCCCTGCACTTTTTGCGACATATAAGCCATCGCTTCATTGACGGCGAGCATCGCACCTTCGCCTCCCTGCGAGGCGCTACCTGCGCCATCAGCGACAAATACCGACAATAATGGCTGCTGGTCATTTAGCCAGGCAACCTGTATCTGGCAGGCATCCTGGCAAGGCAAGTCCGCACTGATGTGCGACGTTCCAACGGCTGATGCATAGACCAGTCGCCAGCTCACACTGACGTCCAGCCTTTTGGCGCTTCCAGCACAACTTCCGTTCCCGGCGTGGAGCGGGAAACCGAACGCAGCGAACTGGATAACCAGCTAAACAGTTCACGGAATTGTAATCCCTGCAGTGGCAAAGGCTGACGAACGCTGATTTGTGCCAGCGTCTTCATATCCGCCCCCTGAACGCCGATGGTAAAGAAGGCAAACTTCTTATCTTCTTCCCCCTGAAACACTTTGTTGGCGGCAGCCTGCCACTCATCGGTTGGTGCACCATCGGTGATCAGGAAAATCCACGGACGATAATAGGAAATACCATTGGCACGATATTCACGTTTCCGCTCCTCAACCATATCCAGGGCTTTGGTAATGGCAGAGCCCATTGGTGTATCGCCCTGGGCAAACAGGATGGGCGGGAAAAAATTAGCGGCGCTGGTAAAGGGTTGTTCCACATGCACCGGGCCGAACGTCACAATGCCGAGTTCCACTCTTTTTAAGGCCAGCGAATCGGCAAGCAGCTCATCGCGAAAGGTAACCAATCCGGCGTTAAGTTCATTAATGGGTCTACCGTTCATAGAACCAGAAACATCCAGCAGCAAAATGCAGGGGCAACGTGGTTCCGGGTTACTGGCAAAATCGCTGGTGGCAAACGTGATTTGTTCGCTCATAAGAAATCCTTTCTTAGAGAATTATTGAGGTCCAGTATCATACCGACTGCAATAATGAAATAAGAGCAAACGAAGAAACTTTCAGAATTAGGCCCGGCAGCGCAGAAGATTTTGCTATTCGCCTCGCAAGAACGTGGGCTTACAGATTGACAACAAGGGTTGAGTGACATAATTTCAGGAGTGAGGGTAGAGCGGGGTTTTCCCCGCCCTGGTAGTCTTAGTATGCTGGGTAGCTAATGACTAAGAGCACCACGATGATGAGTAGCTTCATCATGACCCTTTCCTTATTTAAGGCCCCTTCCTCGGGAGGGGCTTTCCCGTTTCAGCGTCCCGCTGAAATCTTCGGCTTACCTCCTTTCGCCCTGTATGCAGTCTATCGCTGACTTGCGGATAAAATAGTTTCAAGTGTGATTATTGCGTAACGACTCGCAAAGAATATTTGCTGGCAGGATCGCAGACTGCAAAGTCTGCGGATTGACAATTGGACCGTGAAGGCATACTTTCAGGAATGAGGGTTGAGCGGGGTTTCCCCCGCCCTGGTAGTCTTAGTAAGCCGGGAAGCTTATGACTAAGAGCACCACGATGATGATCCACTTCATCATGACCCTTTCCTTATTTATGGCCCCTTCCTCGGGAGGGGCTTTCCCGTTTCAGCGTCCCGCTGAAATCGTCGGCTTATCTCCTTTCGCCATGCAAGCAGTCTATCGCTAACGCGTAGATAAAATAGTTTCATGTGTTATTACTGGATGTGTGCTCGCAAAAGTGCCCGTCATTCAGACGATTCCCGACAGTGTTTCATAATTCCTCCATTTTTCTCCCTTATTGGCTGGCTACACTAGTATCATTCCGCGAAACGTTTCAGGAAGAGAAACTCTTAACGATGAAAGGCAGTTATAAATCCCGTTGGGTAATCGTAATCGTGGTGGTTATCGCCGCCATCGCCGCATTCTGGTTCTGGCAAGGCCGCAATGACTCCCAGAGTGCAGCCCCTGGGGCGACGAAACAAGCGCAGCAATCGCCAGCGGGTGGTCGCCGTGGTATGCGTGCCGACCCATTAGCCCCGGTTCAGGCGGCGACCGCAGTAGAACAGGCTGTTCCGCGTTACCTCACCGGGCTTGGCACCATTACCGCCGCTAATACTGTTACGGTGCGCAGCCGCGTGGACGGTCAACTGATGGCGTTACATTTCCAGGAAGGCCAGCAGGTCAAAGCAGGCGATTTACTGGCAGAAATTGACCCAAGCCAGTTCAAAGTTGCATTAGCACAAGCCCAGGGCCAACTGGCAAAAGATAAAGCCACGCTCGCCAACGCCCGCCGTGACCTGGCGCGTTATCAACAACTGGCAAAAACCAATCTCGTATCTCGTCAGGAACTGGATGCCCAACAGGCGCTGGTCAGTGAAACCGAAGGCACCATTAAGGCTGATGAAGCAAGCGTCGCCAGCGCGCAATTGCAACTCGACTGGAGTCGCATTACCGCACCAGTCGATGGTCGCGTTGGTCTTAAGCAAGTTGATGTTGGTAACCAAATCTCCAGTGGCGACACCACCGGGATTGTGGTGATCACCCAAACACATCCTATCGATCTGGTCTTTACTTTGCCGGAAAGCGATATCGCCACCGTTGTACAGGCACAAAAAGCCGGAAAACCGCTGGTGGTAGAAGCCTGGGATCGCACCAACTCGAAGAAGTTAAGTGAAGGCACGCTGTTAAGCCTTGATAACCAAATCGATGCCACTACCGGTACGATTAAAGTGAAAGCTCGCTTTAATAATCAGGATGATGCGCTTTTCCCTAATCAGTTTGTTAACGCTCGCATGTTAGTCGATACCGAACAAAACGCCGTGGTGATCCCCACCGCCGCACTGCAAATGGGCAACGAAGGCCATTTTGTCTGGGTACTGAATAGCGAAAACAAAGTCAGCAAACATCTGGTGACACCGGGCATTCAGGACAGTCAGAAAGTGGTGATCCGCGCAGGTATTTCTGCGGGCGACCGCGTAGTGACGGACGGAATTGATCGCCTGACCGAAGGGGCGAAAGTGGAAGTGGTGGAAACCCAGAGCGCCACTACTCCGGAAGAGAAAGCCACCAGCCGCGAATACGCGAAAAAAGGAGCACGCTCCTGATGCAGGTGTTACCTCCGAGCAGCACAGGCGGCCCGTCGCGCCTGTTTATTATGCGTCCTGTCGCCACCACGCTGCTGATGGTGGCGATCTTACTCGCCGGGATTATCGGTTATCGCGCCCTGCCCGTTTCGGCGCTGCCGGAAGTGGACTATCCAACCATTCAGGTGGTCACGCTTTATCCAGGTGCGAGCCCGGATGTCATGACCTCTGCCGTTACCGCGCCGCTCGAACGCCAGTTTGGGCAGATGTCCGGCCTGAAACAAATGTCGTCGCAAAGTTCCGGCGGTGCGTCAGTTATCACCTTGCAGTTCCAGCTAACCTTACCGCTGGATGTCGCCGAGCAGGAAGTGCAGGCCGCGATTAACGCTGCGACCAACTTGTTGCCGAGCGATCTGCCTAACCCGCCGGTTTACAGCAAAGTGAACCCGGCAGATCCACCAATCATGACGCTCGCCGTCACCTCAACCGCCATGCCAATGACGCAAGTGGAAGACATGGTGGAAACCCGCGTCGCGCAGAAAATCTCGCAGATTTCCGGTGTCGGCCTGGTGACGCTTTCCGGCGGCCAGCGTCCGGCTGTTCGTGTCAAACTTAACGCTCAGGCGATTGCCGCCCTCGGCCTGACCAGCGAAACCGTGCGCACCGCCATTACCGGCGCGAACGTTAACTCAGCGAAAGGGAGCCTTGACGGCCCTTCTCGTGCGGTCACGCTGTCAGCGAATGACCAGATGCAATCGGCAGAAGAGTATCGTCAGTTGATTATCGCTTATCAGAACGGCGCTCCAATTCGTCTTGGCGATGTCGCTACTGTAGAGCAAGGAGCAGAAAACAGCTGGCTCGGCGCGTGGGCGAACAAAGAACAGGCCATTGTGATGAATGTTCAGCGCCAGCCCGGTGCTAACATTATCTCCACCGCCGACAGCATCCGGCAGATGCTGCCACAGCTCACCGAGAGTCTGCCGAAATCGGTGAAGGTGACAGTACTTTCTGACCGTACCACCAATATTCGCGCATCCGTCGATGATACTCAGTTTGAATTGATGATGGCTATCGCGCTGGTAGTCATGATTATCTACCTGTTTTTGCGTAATATTCCGGCGACCATCATTCCCGGCGTCGCAGTGCCGCTGTCGTTAATCGGCACCTTCGCGGTCATGGTGTTTCTCGATTTTTCAATCAATAACCTGACGCTGATGGCACTAACCATCGCCACCGGATTTGTGGTCGATGACGCCATCGTGGTGATCGAGAACATTTCCCGCTATATCGAAAAAGGCGAAAAACCGTTGGCGGCGGCGCTCAAAGGCGCGGGTGAAATCGGCTTTACCATTATCTCGCTGACCTTCTCGCTGATTGCGGTGTTGATCCCCCTGCTGTTTATGGGCGATATCGTCGGGCGACTGTTCCGCGAATTTGCTATTACCCTGGCAGTCGCGATTTTGATCTCAGCGGTGGTGTCGCTGACCCTGACACCGATGATGTGCGCACGGATGCTCAGCCAGGAGTCGCTGCGTAAACAGAACCGCTTCTCCCGTGCCTCGGAGAAAATGTTCGACAGGATAATCGCCGCCTATGGTCGTGGACTGGCGAAAGTGCTGAATCATCCGTGGCTGACCTTAAGCGTGGCGCTCAGCACGCTGCTGCTTAGCGTGCTGCTGTGGGTATTCATTCCGAAAGGTTTCTTCCCGGTGCAGGACAACGGCATTATTCAGGGCACTTTGCAGGCACCGCAATCCAGCTCCTTTGCCAATATGGCCCAGCGGCAACGCCAGGTCGCGGACGTGATTTTGCAGGATCCGGCAGTGCAAAGTTTGACCTCATTTGTTGGCGTTGATGGCACTAACCCGTCGCTGAACAGTGCGCGTTTACAGATCAATCTCAAACCACTGGATGAACGAGATGACCGGGTGCAAAAAGTCATCGCCCGTCTGCAAACGGCGGTAGATAAAGTGCCGGGCGTCGATCTCTTCCTGCAACCAACGCAGGACCTGACTATTGATACTCAGGTCGGCCGCACCCAGTACCAGTTTACCTTGCAGGCCACGTCACTGGATGCGCTCAGTACCTGGGTGCCACAGTTGATGGAAAAACTCCAGCAGCTGCCACAGCTTTCTGATGTCTCCAGCGACTGGCAGGACAAAGGGCTGGTGGCGTATGTCAATGTCGACAGGGACAGCGCCAGCCGCCTGGGGATCAGCATGGCGGATGTCGATAACGCCCTGTACAACGCGTTTGGTCAGCGACTGATTTCCACTATTTATACTCAGGCTAACCAGTATCGCGTGGTGCTGGAACACAACACCGAAAATACCCCAGGCCTCGCGGCGCTGGATACCATTCGCCTGACCAGCAGCGACGGTGGCGTGGTGCCGTTAAGCTCAATTGCCAAAATTGAGCAGCGTTTTGCGCCGCTTTCCATCAACCATCTGGATCAGTTCCCGGTAACGACTATCTCCTTTAACGTGCCGGATAACTATTCGCTGGGCGATGCGGTGCAGGCGATTATGGACACAGAGAAGACGCTGAATCTGCCGGTGGATATCACCACGCAGTTCCAGGGCAGCACCCTCGCCTTCCAGTCGGCATTGGGCAGCACTGTCTGGCTGATTGTCGCGGCGGTGGTGGCGATGTATATCGTGCTCGGCATTCTGTACGAGAGCTTTATTCACCCGATCACCATTCTCTCGACGCTACCCACCGCAGGGGTCGGCGCGCTGCTGGCGTTAATGATTGCCGGTAGCGAACTGGATGTGATTGCCATTATCGGCATTATTTTGCTGATCGGTATCGTGAAGAAGAACGCCATCATGATGATCGACTTCGCGCTGGCTGCTGAGCGCGAGCAAGGCATGTCGCCGCGCGAAGCTATTTACCAGGCTTGTCTGTTGCGTTTTCGTCCGATCCTGATGACTACTCTGGCGGCTCTGCTTGGTGCGCTGCCGCTGATGTTGAGTACCGGGGTCGGCGCGGAACTGCGTCGTCCGTTAGGTATCGGCATGGTCGGCGGTCTGATTGTCAGCCAAGTGCTGACGCTGTTTACCACGCCGGTGATTTATCTGCTGTTCGACCGTCTGGCATTGTGGACCAAAAGCCGCTTTGCCCGTCATGAAGAGGAGGCGTAAGTGAAGTTTTTTGCCCTCTTCATTTACCGCCCGGTGGCGACGATTTTACTGTCGGTCGCCATTACCCTGTGCGGCATACTGGGTTTCCGTATGCTGCCAGTCGCCCCGCTGCCGCAGGTCGATTTTCCGGTGATCATGGTCAGCGCCTCGCTGCCCGGTGCGTCACCAGAAACAATGGCGTCTTCCGTTGCCACGCCGCTGGAGCGCTCACTTGGGCGCATTGCCGGAGTCAGCGAAATGACCTCCAGCAGTTCGCTCGGCAGCACGCGCATTATTTTGCAGTTTGATTTTGACCGGGATATCAACGGCGCAGCGCGCGATGTGCAGGCGGCGATCAACGCCGCGCAAAGTCTGCTACCCAGCGGGATGCCCAGCCGTCCGACCTATCGCAAAGCGAATCCGTCGGATGCGCCAATTATGATCCTCACGCTGACATCCGATACTTATTCGCAGGGTGAACTGTACGATTTCGCCTCGACGCAGCTGGCTCCGACGATTTCGCAAATCGACGGTGTCGGTGATGTCGATGTTGGCGGCAGCTCGCTGCCCGCCGTACGCGTCGGGCTGAATCCGCAGGCGCTGTTTAATCAGGGCGTCTCGCTGGACGACGTACGCACTGCCATCAGCAATGCCAACGTGCGTAAACCGCAGGGGGCGCTGGAAGATGGTACTCACCGCTGGCAGATCCAGACTAACGATGAACTGAAAACCGCCGCTGAATATCAGCCGCTGATTATTCATTACAACAACGGCGGCGCGGTTCGTCTGGGCGATGTGGCGACGGTGACCGACTCAGTACAGGATGTGCGCAACGCCGGGATGACCAACGCCAAACCGGCTATTTTGCTGATGATCCGCAAGCTGCCGGAAGCCAACATTATCCAGACGGTAGACAGCATCCGCGCCCGTCTGCCGGAATTACAATCCACCATCCCGGCAGCAATTGATCTGCAAATTGCCCAGGATCGCTCCCCTACTATCCGCGCGTCGCTGGAAGAGGTTGAGCAGACGCTGATTATCTCGGTGGCGCTGGTGATTCTGGTGGTGTTTTTGTTCCTGCGTTCGGGTCGCGCCACCATTATTCCCGCCGTTGCGGTGCCGGTTTCGCTGATTGGTACGTTTGCGGCGATGTACCTGTGTGGTTTCAGTCTCAATAATCTTTCGTTAATGGCGCTCACCATCGCCACTGGCTTTGTGGTGGATGACGCCATCGTGGTGCTGGAAAACATTGCCCGTCATCTGGAAGCGGGGATGAAACCGCTACAGGCCGCGCTACAAGGTACTCGCGAAGTCGGCTTTACGGTGCTGTCGATGAGTCTGTCACTGGTGGCGGTGTTCCTGCCGCTGCTGTTGATGGGCGGATTGCCGGGTCGCCTGTTACGCGAGTTTGCCGTGACGCTTTCTGTCGCCATTGGTATTTCGCTGCTGGTTTCCCTGACGTTAACGCCGATGATGTGCGGCTGGATGCTAAAAGCCAGCAAGCCGCGCGAGCAAAAGCGACTGCGTGGCTTTGGTCGCATGTTGGTTGCTCTGCAACAAGGCTACGGCAAGTCGCTAAAATGGGTGCTCAATCATACCCGTCTGGTGGGCGCGGTGCTGCTTGGCACCATTGCGCTGAATATCTGGCTGTATATCTCGATCCCGAAAACCTTCTTCCCGGAGCAGGACACCGGCGTACTGATGGGCGGGATACAGGCTGACCAGAGTATTTCGTTTCAGGCGATGCGCGGTAAGTTGCAGGACTTCATGAAAATTATCCGTGACGATCCGGCGGTGGATAATGTCACCGGCTTTACCGGCGGTTCACGGGTGAACAGTGGAATGATGTTTATCACCCTTAAACCACGCGGCGAGCGGAGCGAAACGGCCCAACAGATTATCGATCGCTTGCGTAAAAAACTGGCGAAAGAACCGGGAGCGAATCTGTTCCTGATGGCGGTACAGGATATTCGCGTTGGCGGACGTCAGGCTAACGCCAGTTACCAGTACACGTTGTTATCCGACGACCTGGCGGCACTGCGCGAATGGGAGCCAAAAATCCGCAAAAAACTGGCGACATTGCCAGAGCTGGCTGATGTTAACTCCGATCAGGAAGATAATGGCGCGGAGATGAACCTTATTTACGATCGCGACACTATGGCGCGATTGGGAATTGACGTGCAAGCCGCCAACAGCCTGTTAAATAACGCCTTCGGTCAGCGGCAAATCTCGACCATTTACCAGCCGATGAACCAGTACAAAGTGGTGATGGAAGTTGATCCGCGCTATACCCAGGACATCAGTGCACTGGAAAAAATGTTCGTTATCAATAACGAAGGAAAAGCGATCCCGCTGTCGTATTTCGCTAAATGGCAACCGGCGAACGCTCCACTGTCGGTGAATCATCAGGGATTATCGGCGGCCTCGACCATTTCGTTCAACCTGCCGACCGGGAAATCGCTCTCGGACGCCAGTGCGGCGATCGATCGCGCAATGACCCAGCTTGGTGTGCCTTCGACGGTGCGCGGCAGTTTTGCCGGAACAGCGCAAGTGTTCCAGGAGACGATGAACTCACAGGTGATCCTGATTATCGCCGCCATCGCCACGGTATATATCGTACTGGGTATCCTTTACGAGAGTTATGTGCATCCACTGACGATTCTCTCCACCCTACCCTCGGCGGGCGTCGGAGCGCTGTTGGCGCTGGAGCTGTTCAATGCCCCGTTCAGCCTAATTGCGCTGATAGGGATCATGTTATTAATCGGCATCGTGAAGAAAAACGCCATTATGATGGTCGATTTTGCGCTTGAAGCCCAACGGCACGGTAACCTGACGCCGCAGGAAGCTATTTTCCAGGCCTGTCTGCTGCGTTTTCGCCCGATTATGATGACTACCCTGGCGGCGCTGTTTGGTGCCCTGCCGCTGGTATTGTCGGGCGGTGACGGCTCGGAGTTGCGGCAACCATTGGGGATCACCATTGTCGGCGGTCTGGTCATGAGCCAGCTTCTGACGCTGTATACCACGCCGGTGGTGTATCTCTTTTTCGACCGTCTGCGACTGCGTTTTTCGCGTAAACCTAAACAAGCGGTAACCGAGTAAATGACAGATCTTCCCGACAGCACCCGCTGGCAATTGTGGATTGTGGCTTTCGGCTTCTTTATGCAGTCGCTGGACACCACCATCGTTAACACCGCGCTTCCCTCAATGGCGCAAAGCCTCGGGGAAAGTCCGTTGCATATGCACATGGTCATTGTCTCTTATGTACTGACCGGGGCGATGATGCTGGCCCCCCCCCGGCGGGGCGGCAAGCAGCGG
>OBVJ01000659.1_pt1 | contig 11880 bp, 8 predicted proteins | sample 1495071 | NCBI WGS metagenome assembly OBVJ01 (sample SAMEA2579985, study PRJEB22360) | human gut metagenome | reverse complement strand
CAATTAAAAGAGTTGCATATTAAACCAGATATCGAGGAAGAAGAAGAACAATCTTTGGTGTAAAAACATAGGCAAGAATTGATTAAAATTCAAATGTCAAGACTTGTTTATTACAAATCTTTCTGATACTATTTATGTATAAGATATCCCTGCCATGTGCGTGTGATATCGCAGTTTTGAGCCAACACATTTACTTCGGGAGTCCGAACTCTCGTCTGAACGTTACGCCCTTACGGGACAACTGCAGGATGAGGAGGACACCCACCTGCCCTAAGCAGGATCAAAACGCGGTACATTACGGCATGGTGGGGCTTTTTTGCGTGTAAAAATGGCATATAATGAGAACATCAATGGTTTAGAAATATGAATATTAATAGTTTAGATACAGTGAATTGAGGTGATAGAATGGATAGTTTGTTTGATTTAGAGCCTACAAATGCATATGAGCCACTTCCTGTGCGTATGCGTCCTACCAAGTTGGATCATTTATACGGTCAAGAGAAGGCCGTAGGGAAGGGGACCTTCTTACGTGCTATGGTAGAGAAGGATACCATTCCATCTATGCTTTTTTATGGGCCTTGTGGAACGGGGAAAACTACACTAGCAGGTATCATTGCTAAGGTAAGTAATAGTCATTTTGTAAATTTAAACGCTACCAATGCTGGTATAGGTGAGTTGCGTAACATCATAGAGGATGCTCGTAAGCGCGTACGGTCATTACAACAAAGAACTATATTATTCCTCGATGAAATCCACCGTTTCAATAAAAGTCAACAAGATGTGTTATTACCTTGTGTAGAAGATGGTACGATTATCCTCATTGGTGCCACCACAGAAAATCCGTTTTTTGAGGTTAATAGACCGCTTTTATCCCGTTTGCGACTCATAACATTGGAGGCTTTGACACCAAAGGCGATTGGTCAAATTTTGCGTCGTGCTATTACAGATGAAGAGGTAGGTCTTGGTAAACGCCGTTTACAAGTAACCGATGAAGTGCTAGAGGATGTAGGGATTTTCGTTAATGGCGACGGTCGTATGGCTTTGAATATTTTAGAACAGGCTGCAGCTATGGTACCGGATGAAGGGACTATAACCATAGAGGTTCTTGAAAAAGTTGTGGGACGTCGAATTTACACATATGATAAAAAAGGTGACAGCCACTACGATACAATCTCTGCTTTTATTAAAAGTATGCGTGGCTCTGATGTACAAGCGACGGTGCATTATTTGGCACGTATGATTGAAGCGGGGGAGGATCCTAATTTTATTGCTCGTCGTATCGTAATATGTGCAGCTGAGGATGTAGGCCTTGCAGATCCGCAAGCTTTAATTCTAGCCAATGCAGCGGCTCAAGCGGCTCATATGGTAGGATTTCCGGAGGCTCGCATCATATTGTCTGAGGCGGCTTGTTATGTAGCATTAGCACCGAAAAGTAATTCTGCTTATTTGGCTATCGATGCAGCAATTGCCGATGTGCGCCACAAGGATTGTGGACAGGTGCCAGATCATTTAAAAGATAGTCATTATAGTGGGGCTAGCAAGCTAGGTCATGGGAACACCTATAAGTATGCCCACAACTATCCAAATGGCTATGTAAAACAGCAATATTTACCAACGCCTCTTATGGATGCTTCGTACTACAATGGTATTAAAAGAGGCAAGGAAGAACAGTTACTTTGTGACTGGGAGAAACGGCGTAAAAGCTAACTAAATACTTCGATATATGCTATAATATAATGATAAGTTAATTTACAGTAGTGTTATATAAGTAAGGGGTTTGTATAGATTTATGGCAGAAGAAAAAACTTCCACCAAAAAACGCAATACACGACGAAAGCGAACAAGTACAAAACAGCAAACTAAGTCTCAAGGGTTTTCCTTGCGCAGCGAAGTTAAAGGCTTAATTGTAATTGCCTTTGCAGTTATTTCCTTGCTCGGATTCTTTGGGTTTGAACTCGGTCTTGTAGGACAGATTTTAACAGGTATATTCCGTTATGGTTTTGGCCTAGGTGGTATTATTCCTTGCCTTGGTGTGTTCTGGATTGGCTGGCGATTATTGTATAAAGGAACATTTATTTCCGTTACTAAACGGGGCGTTGTAATGACTTTGTTCTTCCTATTCTTGCTAGCCCTTGTTCCATTGTGGCGCGTTCCTGAGGGGCAGGAATTAATCACAACACAATTGGCTGACCAAGGTGGTGTAGTAGGTGGTGCCATCGCTACATTCCTTCGCACCCTATTAGGTGAGCTAGGGGCTATCATTTTAGATGTGTTCTTATTATTAGCTTTTGGTATTCTGATCACTCGTTTATCTTTGCGAAGTGGCTTGCAAAAGGCAGCGGATAAAACACAAGTAGGTTTAGATGTAGCTAAAGAAGTGGCTGCTGAGAAGGTAGCTGTAGCTAAAGAGGTCTTTGAAGATTGGAATGAACAACGTAAAGAAGCTGCAGAACAACGGAAAGCGTATAACAGGGAAAAGGATACACGCTTTGCTGATGCTGCAGATCAAGCGTTAGATACACTTGAAAAACGAGGTATCACTACTGACCGAGATAACTTTGAAACGAGTGCGGTTGTAGATAATGAACCTATGGTGGATACAGTAACGACTGTAGAATCTCCAAAGGCTCCTACATCTTGGAAAGAATTAGCTGAAATAGAAGCGCGCAACCGTGCAGCAGAACAATTGGCGAATATTTCTGAAGATGCTGGTGATGCGAAGTCTTATGATGTAGATGATTTTGATCAATTCTCTGATGCTAGTAGATCTACAGGTGATGACTATGTATATACTCCAGATGAGGATTATACATATACTCCAGACGAAGGATATATAGATGAATCTGACTCAGTAGATAATAACCATGAGGAACAACCAAAGTTTACATATCAAAATACAACGATTGGTCCATTGGAAACCAATCACGCTGCCATAGCTTCTGCTGTACCTGGAACAGGTGCTGCTGCAAGTTCTGTAAGTGCTGGTGCCGGTATGTCTGGTATGAGTTTACAAGTACCATCTACTATTAGTACTACAGAAGATACAGCACAAGTAGCAGTATCTAAAGATGGTCAAATTCATCGTACCTATGATAGACCTTATCATTTCCCAAGCCTTGATATTTTAGCGAAAGGGAAGGGGAGTCAAAGCAATGGTGAAGAAGTAGCGCAAAATGCAATGATGCTTGAAAATGTATTGAGTAACTTTGGTATTACTGCTAAGGTCGTTAATGCTACACAAGGTCCAACTGTTACACGCTACGAAATTGAACCTGCACCTGGTGTAAAGGTTAGCCGTATCGTCAACTTAACTGATGATATTGCCTTAAACTTAGCGGCTCAACATATTCGGATGGAGGCTCCAATCCCTGGTAAATCCGCCATCGGTATCGAGGTTCCTAATAAGACGACAGAGGCCGTTCATTTGCGTGATGTTCTTGATTGTAGTGACTTCAAGGACGCTCGTGGGGGTATTCCGGTAGGTCTTGGCAAGGATATTGCAGGTAAGCCTGTTATTACTGACCTTGCGAAGATGCCTCACTTGCTTGTAGCAGGTACTACTGGTTCTGGTAAATCTGTATGTGTAAATACTTTGATTTCAAGTATTCTATTTAGTCGTAAACCAGAAGAGGTTAAGCTTTTATTAATCGACCCTAAGATGGTTGAATTGTCTATCTACAATGGCATTCCTCATTTGATGGCGCCAGTTGTAACAGATATGAAAAAAGCAGCTGCTGTATTGCGTTGGGCTGTTCGTGAGATGGAGGCTCGTTATAAAGCTTTTGCAGCATCTGGCAAACGCGATATTAAGAGCTATAACGAAGCGCACCCTAAGGCGGCTATGCCTTTGATTGTATTAATTATCGATGAGTTAGCTGACCTTATGATGACTGCTCCTGATGATATTGAAGAATCTATTAGTCGCTTAGCACAAATGGCGCGTGCTGCAGGTATTCACATGGTACTCGCTACGCAACGTCCTTCTGTCAACGTTATTACAGGCTCTATTAAGGCCAATGTACCGAGCCGTATTTCCTTTGCAGTAGGTTCTCAAATTGACTCCCGTACTATTCTCGATATGGCGGGTGCTGAGAAATTGCTTGGTAAAGGGGATATGTTATTTGCTCCAATTGGTGCTAATAAACCAATTCGTGTACAAGGTGCGTTTATCTCTGATGATGAGGTAGAACATCTTGTGGAATTTGTAAAAGCTCAACGTGAACCAGAATATGACGATACTGTTACACAAGAGGCTGAAAAGGAAACCGAAAAAGAATCATCAGAAGAAAATGATATCTACCGCGATGAATTATTAGAACGTGCTGTTAATCTCGTTATGGAATCTGGTCAAGCTTCTGTGTCTATGTTACAGCGTCGATTCCGCATTGGGTATACTCGTGCGGCTCGCCTTGTTGATACGATGGAAGATCTTAAAATTGTTGGTCCTAGTATGGGCAGTAAGGCTCGAGAAATTTTGATGAGCCCTGAACAAGCTAAGGCGCGATATTTCTCAGACTCCAATGATGAGCAATAATTAAATGATTACGATATGAGTATTATGTAGATTAAGAGAGGAACGAAAATGGCTGAATTAGGCGAAGAATTACGACGTGAACGAGTAAGACGTAATTTAACCTTTAAAGATGTGGAGCAAGTACTGCACATTAAAACAACCTATTTGGAAGCTATAGAAGATGGTAAGTATGACATCATTCCTGGTCAGGTCTACGTAAAAGGCTTTATTCGTAATTACGGTAATTATTTAGATCTTGATGGGGATCGCTTGGTAAAAGCCTACCAAAGTCAAGTAGGTGATATAGATACGTTTTCTTTGCGTTCTGTGACGCGTCAGAAGGCACAAGCTGCGCCAAATTTGGTGCAAAGTGAATTCGTTGAATACCAAACCTCTAAAAAGCGTATGTCCTTAGAAACGCGTCAACGAAAACGCCAACGTTCTATCGTTCAGGAACGTATTATTTTAGGCATTATTTTATTCTGTATGGCATTATTTTTACTGTGGTTATTCCTTTTCTAATAGTTGATTAGGAATGATAGAAAGGCATTTACACAATCAATGGATAGATTTTTAGTAACAGAACCTTCGGATATGAAGGAACGTGGTTGGGCCGAACTAGACTTTGTCCTCATTAGTGGGGACGCTTATGTAGACCATCCGTCCTTTGCTCCTGCAGTTATCGGCAGGTACCTAGAATCCAAAGGCTATCGTGTAGGCATTATAGATCAACCAGATTGGAATGATGTAGAGGCTTTCAAAAAACTTGGTAAACCGCGTCTAGCATCCCTTGTTACGGCAGGGAATCTAGATTCAATGCTCAATAAATTTACGGCAGCAAAGAAAATTCGTCGACAAGATGACTATTCTCCAGGTGGTGAAGCGGGCCATCGCCCAGATCGAGCTACCTTGGTATATGCGAATCGTATGAAGGAGGCTTACAGTGATGTGCCTCTTATTATCGGTGGCATAGAGGCGTCCTTACGTCGATTTGGTCATTATGATTATTGGTCAGATACTGTGCGTCGTTCTATTTTAGTTGATTCAAAGGCGGATGTACTCATTTATGGTATGGGTGAACTTCAAATTGTAGAATTAGCTGATGCGTTAGATCAAGATAGACTTAAAGAGTCCTTGCCATCTATTCGTGGTATTTGTTATATGGCCAAGGAAATCCCTACCATAGACTATGTTGAGTGTCCATCTTTTGAGGAAATTAAAGCGGATAAGATGGCTTTTGCTGATGCATTCCGTATGCAGTATGATGAACAAGATCCATTCTATGGTCGTATAGTAGTACAAAAACATGGCGATAGATATCTTGTTCAAAACACACCTGCATTGCCACTTACGCAGGAGGAAATGGATGGCGTATATAACTTGCCGTATACTCGCAAGTGGCATCCTAAATATGATGATAAGGGTGGCGTACCAGCATTAAGCGAAGTACAGTTTAGCCTTGTAAGTCAACGGGGGTGCTTTGGTAGCTGTTCATTCTGTGCAATAACAAATCATCAAGGTCGTATCATCCAAAACCGTAGTCATGAGTCTTTACTTGATGAAGCTCAAACTATGATTAATATGGATAACTTTAAAGGATATATTCATGATGTTGGGGGCCCTACGGCGAACTTCCGTCATTTAGCTTGTGACAAACAAGCTGTATATGGTGCTTGTAAAGGTCGTACTTGTGCGGCGCCAGAGCCTTGTGAAAATCTAAATACAAACCATGATGACTATATTGCTTTACTCCGTAAATTACGTAAGCTAAAAGGCGTAAAAAAGGTATTTGTTCGTTCTGGCTTGCGTTATGACTATGTTCTAGCGGATAACAATAAAGATTTTGTCCGCGAGCTTTGTGAATTTCATGTAAGTGGACAACTAAAAGTAGCGCCAGAACATGTTTCTAAACGCGTTACCAATATGATGGGCAAAGCTGGTAAGGAAGAGTTTCTCACCTTTAAATCTTGGTTTGAAGAGGCCAATAAAAAGCTTGGTAAGAAGCAATATTTAGTACCATATTTTATGAGCTCTCATCCAGGTTGTGCCTTGGAAGATGCTATTGAATTAGCCGAGTTCTTACGTGATCAACATATGTATCCAGAACAAGTGCAAGACTTTATTCCTACGCCGGGAAGCTTATCGACATGTATGTACTATACGGGCATTAACCCACTGGATGGAAAACCTGTATATGTTGCAAAAAAAGGTAGAGATAAAGCTAAGCAGCGGGCCTTAATGCAATATAAAAATATTGAAAATTATGACCTTGTAAAAGAGGCGCTCATTGAAGCTAATCGACGTGACTTGATAGGGTTTGGACCTGAATGTTTGATTCCACCACGCCCAATTGGTCGGACTAATCGTCCTAGTCAATCTAGTGGTTCTCGTAATAGTGGGAAGAATAATGATCGTCGCAACGGACGTCAGTCTAGTGAGAAAAGTAGTAAGGGTAGACCTTCTCGTAATGGCATGACCAAAAGTCGTCCATCTAATAGTAATCGAGGACGTGGTAGTCGTTAATAATGGAGAATAGCTTTGTCTATTCTGGTTTGGGAATACGTTATGTCTTATAGGAGGCATATATGAAACGGTGGATTGCTCCGGGCGTTTTAGCCCTATTTGTTATAGGAATGTTAACCTATGGCGTAAACTTTTACCATCAAGAACAGTTAGAACATGCAAAAGAACCTGTTCGTGGTGAGATTACAGTTTATACAGACTTGCCGAACAATATAACTACATTGCTTGCCAATCGTTATGAAGAGGAGAAAAATGTAAAAGTTACAGTTTTGCCTCTTACAGAAGAGCAAATGGCCCAACGGTCGGCTTCAAATGTAGCTGATACATCTGGTGATCTGGTACTTACCTCTGAAGATAATCTCGTTGTAGGGGCAAATGCAGGGAAATATGCACCTATCGTTAATGAGAGAATTGACGAAGTACGTGATAATCTAAAAGATATAAATGGGTATTGGGTAGGTCTTTGGTATGATCCTATTGTATTTGTTCAAAATGACACCTTCTACAATGGGATAGGTAAATATATTACTACTTGGGATACATTGGGCAAACAAGGTGATTGGTCTATTGTGATGACCGATTTTGTAGCATCCCAAAATGCAGCTAATTTGTTATATAACATGGTGGAATATAGAGGCGAGCCTGAGGCACTGAACTATTTATATAGCTTAAAGCCACATATAATACAACATGCCAAGTTCTTGTCTACTCCAGTTCGCTTAACTGCGTTAGGAGAGTCTAATATCGGCATTGGTAATTTGTCTGATGCAGCCCAATATACTCGTCATGGATATCCGATTAAGGTTATATACCCAACAGATGGAACATCTTATTATGTAACTGGCGCTGCTGTATTAAAAAATTCAAAACATAAAGCAGATAGCGTTGAATTTATTAATTGGTTGTTATCCACAAAGACTGCAAAATATATGGTTGAAAATAATTTCACCTATATATTTACGAATCCAGAAATGGATGAGCCAAAAGACTCATTGGGGCACGAGTTGATTTTATGGCCTGTTAATGGTGGTTACACTATAGATGGTAAAAAGTTATTGTTAAATCACTGGGTTAGCCAAGTGCGTTTCCGTAAGGAATAACTCAGATAAAGAACTCCTGTTGTAGGAATTAAAGTGAAATATAATCTGATTCAGAAAGGATATAGAATGGGTAAGAAATTAGGGTATGTTAGCCTAGGTTGTGCTAAAAACTTAGTAGATACAGAGGTAATGTTAGGCTTATTGAAAGATAATGGCTATACGATTACAGAGGACCTAAGCGAAGCAGATCTTATCGTTGTAAATACCTGTACCTTTATTGAGAAAGCAAAAGCTGAGTCTATTAATACTATTCTTGAGGTGGCTCAATATAAAGAGGATGGTAAATGTAAAGGCCTTATTGTAGCAGGTTGCTTAAGCCAACAATATCAAGATGAATTATTCCAAGAAATTCCTGAAATTGATGCTTTAATCGGTACAGGTGCATGGGACCAGATTATGGTAGCCGTTGATGCTATTGAACATGGCAATCGCAGTTGTATCATGGAAAATATTACAAATATTTATGATGAGCGTATGCCGCGTATTCAAACAACGCCTCGGTACAGTGCATATGTAAAAATTGCTGAAGGCTGTAACAATGGTTGTACCTTCTGTATTATTCCAAAGGTGCGTGGTGCATTCCGCAGTCGTACTATCGAGTCTATTAAGGCTGAAGTAGAACGATTGGCTGCATCCGGTGTTAAAGAGGTCGTTCTTATCGCTCAAGATACAACTAGTTACGGTATTGATCTAAATGATGGTAAACCATTGTTGACTACGTTGTTAAAAGAATTAACTGCCGTAGAAGGTATCGAATGGATTCGCATGTTATACTTATATCCAACTTTCTTCTCCGATGAATTGTTAGATATTATCGTTAATGAGCCAAAACTTTGTAAATATGTAGATATTCCATTGCAACATGTGAATAACGATATTTTAAAACAAATGAATCGTCGTGATGATCGCAATGATATTGAACGTTTACTTAAGAAGATTAGAAATGCACCGACCCATATTACATTGCGCACATCTATCATCGTTGGTTTTCCTGGTGAAACAGATGAACAATTTGAAGAACTTTGCGACTTTGTAAAAGAAATCAAATTCGATAATATGGGCGTGTTTACCTACTCTCAAGAGGAAGGTACACCAGCTGGTGCCCGTGAAGATCAAGTCCCAGAAGAGGTTAAAGAAGAACGTTATCATATTCTCATGTCCATTCAAGCAGCTATTTCTGAAGAGAATAATCGCGATTTAGAAGGTACTGTTGACTATGCAATGGTGGAAGAAATCGAGGACGGCGAGAATGGCACATTACTAGCTAAAGGACGCTTGAAATCTCAAGCACCTGATGTAGACGGCAATATGTACATCGAAGATTGTGGCGAAGATATTAAACCTGGTGACATCCTCAAAGTACAGGTAGAGCAAGGCTTTGCGTACGATGTAGTAGCTACGGTTGTAGAATAAGACACAGCTCGATTCTTTCGATTGTGGAGGTGATCTGATGATTGTAGAACTTATTTCTACAGGTTCAGAATTATTGCTAGGCGATACAGTAAATACAAATGTATCTTGGCTAGCACAAGAATTAAATAAATTAGGCTATACTATTGCTCATCAATCTGTAGTGGGGGATAATCCTAAGCGCATGGCAGAGGTCTTTCAATTAGCTAGCACTAGAGCGGACATCGTTATTAGTACTGGCGGATTAGGACCAACGCAAGGAGATATTACACGAAATGTATTAGCCGATTCTATTGGACGACCTATTGTATTTAATCAAGAGGCTATGGATGAGGTTAAAAAATTCTTTGACCGTGTAAAACGTACCGTGCCGGATGCAAGTCGTCGAGAAGCTGAGTTGCCTGAAGGCGCAAAGGTTCTTAAAAATCCTGTAGGCGTGGCTCCTGGTGTTGTAGTGGAAGATGGCGATACTACATACATACTTTTGCCAGGACCTCCTGGTGAGATGAAGGGTATGTTCCACGATAGTGTGGTGCCTTATTTAATGAATCGATTTTGTTCGCAAGGTGTTGTTACCTCCTATCGTTATGGGGTATACGATATTCGTGAAATCGACCTAGAGAATGCGTTGATGGACCTCATTAAGAATCAATCGAATCCGACCATTGCCTTGCTCATTAAAAAGGGCTATATCGAGGTTCGTATCACCGCTAAGGCTGACACCTTAGAGGCAGCACAAGCGCTTCTCAATCCTTGGGATACTATTATTCGAGAACGATTAGGCTCTCGGGTAGGCCGTGACTTGACTGTTTCTATGGAGGAAACACTTGGTCATGTATTACTTGAAGAGCATAGCACTATTAGTACTGCTGAATCTTGTACCTCTGGCTTAGTTGGTAAGTTATTGACTAATGTCAGCGGTAGTAGTGAATATTACATGGGCGGTGTCATTTCCTATAGTAATGATGTAAAACATCGTGTATTAGGGGTACCACAAGACATGTTAGATACATATGGTGCCGTAAGTGAGCAAGTCGCTAAGGCTATGGCAGAAGGGGCACGAACTGTGGGTCAAACAACATATGCCGTTTCTACGACTGGTATAGCTGGTCCCGGTGGTGGTAGTCCTGAGAAGCCGGTTGGTCTTGTATGGTTTGGGGTTACTGGACCTCATGGAACGGTGGCTCACAAGGCTAATTTAATTGGTAATCGTGAAGATATTCGACAAAGTGCAGCAGAGCTAGCACTATATTATGTGTATACTTATATAACAGAAAAGGGGAAATAAAATAATGGCTGTAGATGGCAGACAAGCAGCGTTGGATAACGCGTTAAAACAAATTGAAAAAGACTTTGGTAAAGGTGCTATTATGCGTCTTGGTGAAGCAGCAGATCGCATGAACGTAGAGGTTATCTCCTCTGGTTCTCTTGCTATCGATATCGCTGTTGGTGTAGGTGGCTTCCCTCGTGGCCGTGTAATTGAAATTTACGGTCCAGAATCCTCTGGTAAAACAACAGTAGCCCTTCATGCTGTAGCAGAATCGCAAAAACAAGGCGGCATTGCAGCTTTCATTGATGCGGAGCATGCGATGGACCCTGTATATGCTCGCAACTTGGGCGTAGACATCAATAACTTGTTGATTTCTCAACCAGATAATGGTGAACAAGCTCTTGAAATTACAGAGGCTCTTGTTCGTAGTGGCGCTGTAGATATCGTCGTAGTTGACTCCGTTGCTGCATTGGTTCCTAAAGCTGAAATCGACGGTGAAATGGGCGATGCTCATGTAGGTTTACAAGCTCGTTTGATGAGTAAAGCATTGCGTAAATTGACTGGTATCATCAGTAAATCTAAAACTGTTGTTATCTTCATCAACCAATTGCGTGAAAAAGTTGGCGTTATGTTTGGTAATCCTGAAACTACAACAGGTGGTCGTGCATTGAAATTCTATTCCTCTGTACGACTTGATGTTCGTAAAGGTGAGCTCATTAAAGCCAATAATGAAAATGTTGGTGCTCGCACTAAAGTTAAAGTTGTTAAAAACAAAGTAGCACCCCCATTCAAAACTGCTGAGTTTGATTTGATGTATGGCGAAGGTATCTCCAAAGCTGGTACTCTCATTGATATTGGCACAAATATGGAAATCATCAATAAATCTGGTGCATGGTATTCCTATAATGGGGAACGTATGGGCCAAGGCAAAGAGGCAGCTAAACAATACTTGCTTGATAATCCACAAGTAGCTGAAGAAATTGATCGTATTATCCGCGATACATTAGCTGTTGGCACTGAAGAAATCGATGTAATCGGTGAAGAAGTAACTGAAGAAGTATAAT
>OBVJ01000653.1_pt1 | contig 12009 bp, 10 predicted proteins | sample 1495071 | NCBI WGS metagenome assembly OBVJ01 (sample SAMEA2579985, study PRJEB22360) | human gut metagenome | reverse complement strand
CATATAAGGTGCGTTATGAAACCACCCTGCGGGCCACCTGAAAGCCGATGAAACCTTAGTGGAAGCCGCCGCCCGTGAGCTGTGGGAAGAAACCGGCATCAGCGCGCAGCCGCAACACTTTATTCGTATGCATCAGTGGATTGCGCCGGATAAAACGCCGTTTTTGCGTTTCCTCTTTGCCATTGAGCTTGAGCAAATATGCCCGACGCAGCCTCATGACAGCGATATCGACTGCTGCCGTTGGGTCAGCGCCGAAGAAATTTTACAGGCGTCAAATCTTCGTTCGCCGCTGGTGGCGGAAAGTATTCGTTGTTATCAAAGCGGGCAACGCTATCCGCTGGAGATGATTGGCGATTTTAACTGGCCTTTTACAAAGGGTGTCATCTAAAAGGCTGCGTGATAGAATACGCCGCCTTGAAGTTCAATGTCGTGAGTGATCCAATGTCTGAAACCGCAAAAAAAGTAATCGTCGGCATGTCCGGCGGTGTCGATTCCTCCGTTTCTGCCTGGCTGTTGCAACAACAGGGATATCAGGTCGAAGGCCTGTTTATGAAGAACTGGGAAGAAGACGACGGTGAGGAATATTGCACAGCGGCAGCGGATCTGGCTGATGCCCAGGCTGTCTGCGACAAGCTCGGCATTGAACTGCACACCGTTAACTTTGCTGCCGAGTACTGGGACAACGTCTTCGAACTGTTCCTTGCCGAATATAAAGCCGGTCGCACGCCAAATCCGGATATTCTGTGCAACAAAGAGATCAAATTTAAAGCTTTCCTCGAATTTGCCGCCGAAGATTTAGGTGCCGATTATATCGCTACCGGTCATTACGTACGTCGGGCAGATGTCGATGGCAAGAGCCGCCTGCTGCGTGGCCTGGACAGCAATAAAGACCAGAGCTACTTCCTTTATACGCTCAGCCATGAGCAAATTGCGCAAAGCCTGTTCCCGGTCGGCGAACTGGAAAAACCGCAGGTGCGTAAGATTGCTGAAGATCTCGGTCTGGTCACCGCGAAGAAAAAAGACTCTACCGGTATCTGCTTTATCGGCGAGCGTAAATTCCGCAAGTTCCTGGGCCGTTATCTCCCGGCGCAACCGGGCAAAATCATTACCGTCGATGGCGATGAAATTGGTGAGCACCAGGGGCTGATGTATCACACCCTCGGTCAGCGTAAAGGTCTGGGTATCGGTGGCACCAAAGACGGCACCGAAGAACCGTGGTATGTGGTCGATAAAGACGTCGAAAACAACATTCTGATTGTTGCGCAAGGCCATGAACACCCGCGTCTGATGTCTGTCGGTCTGATTGCCCAGCAGCTGCACTGGGTCGATCGCGAGCCGTTCACCGGTACTATGCGTTGCACAGTAAAAACCCGCTATCGCCAGACCGACATCCCGTGCACCGTCAAGGCGCTGGACGCTGATCGCATTGAAGTGATTTTCGATGAGCCGGTTGCCGCCGTGACGCCGGGCCAGTCTGCCGTTTTCTATAACGGTGAAGTGTGCCTCGGTGGCGGTATTATTGAGCAGCGTCTGCCGCAACAATCGGGGGCGGTTTTTTTTGGCCAGCGTCTGCCGCTGCCGGTCTGATTATTATCTTTACTTAAAACAAGGAAGCAGTGAACGTGGCAAAGAATTACTATGACATCACCCTCGCCCTTGCCGGTATTTGTCAGTCGGCACGCCTGGTGCAACAACTCGCTCACCAGGGGCATTGTGATGGCGATGCGCTACACGTCTCACTCAACAGTATTATCGATATGAACCCCAGCTCAACGCTGGCGGTTTTTGGCGGTAGCGAAGCCAACCTGCGCGTCGGGCTGGAAACCTTGCTCGGCGTACTCAATGCCAGCAGTCGCCAGGGCTTAAACGCCGAATTAACCCGCTACACACTCAGTCTGATGGTGCTTGAGCGCAAACTCTCCTCAGCGAAAGGTGCGCTCGACACTCTGGGCAACCGGATCAACGGCCTGCAACGCCAGCTCGAACACTTCGATTTACAGTCCGAAACGCTGATGAGCGCGATGGCTGCTATCTATGTTGATGTGATTAGCCCGCTTGGCCCGCGCATTCAGGTCACCGGTTCCCCTGCTGTACTGCAAAGCCCACAAGTGCAGGCGAAAGTTCGCGCTACCCTGCTGGCAGGCATTCGCGCCGCCGTGCTCTGGCACCAGGTCGGCGGCGGACGTCTGCAACTGATGTTTTCTCGTAATCGCCTGACCACTCAGGCAAAACAAATTCTTGCTCATTTAACCCCGGAGTTGTGATCTATGGAATTATCCTCACTGACCGCCGTTTCCCCTGTCGATGGACGCTACGGCGATAAAGTCAGCGCGCTGCGCGGGATTTTCAGCGAATATGGTTTGCTGAAATTCCGTGTACAAGTTGAAGTACGTTGGTTGCAAAAACTGGCCGCGCACGCAGCGATCAAGGAAGTTCCTGCTTTTGCTGCCGACGCAATCGGTTACCTTGATGCAATTGTCGCCAGTTTCAGCGAAGAAGATGCAGCACGCATCAAAACCATCGAGCGTACCACTAACCACGACGTTAAAGCGGTTGAGTATTTCCTGAAAGAAAAAGTGGCGGAGATCCCGGAACTGCATGCGGTTTCTGAATTCATCCACTTTGCCTGTACTTCGGAAGATATCAATAACCTCTCTCACGCATTAATGCTGAAAACCGCGCGTGATGAAGTGATCCTGCCGTACTGGCGTCAACTGATTGATGGTATTAAAGATCTCGCCGTTCAGTACCGCGATATCCCGCTGCTGTCCCGTACCCACGGTCAGCCAGCCACGCCGTCAACCATTGGTAAAGAGATGGCTAACGTCGCCTACCGTATGGAGCGCCAGTACCGCCAGCTTAACCAGGTGGAGATCCTCGGCAAAATCAACGGCGCTGTCGGTAACTACAACGCCCACATCGCCGCTTACCCGGAAGTTGACTGGCATCAGTTCAGCGAAGAGTTCGTCACCTCGCTGGGTATTCAGTGGAACCCGTACACCACCCAGATCGAACCGCACGACTACATTGCCGAACTGTTTGATTGCGTTGCGCGCTTCAACACCATTCTGATCGACTTTGACCGTGACGTCTGGGGTTATATCGCCCTTAACCACTTCAAACAGAAAACCATTGCTGGTGAGATTGGTTCTTCCACCATGCCGCATAAAGTTAACCCGATCGACTTCGAAAACTCCGAAGGGAACCTGGGGCTTTCCAACGCGGTATTGCAGCACCTGGCAAGCAAACTGCCAGTTTCCCGCTGGCAGCGTGACCTGACCGACTCCACCGTGCTGCGTAACCTCGGCGTGGGTATCGGTTATGCGCTGATTGCGTATCAATCCACCCTGAAAGGCGTGAGTAAACTGGAAGTGAACCGTGACCATCTACTGGATGAACTGGATCACAACTGGGAAGTGCTGGCTGAACCAATCCAGACAGTTATGCGTCGCTATGGCATCGAAAAACCGTACGAGAAGCTGAAAGAGCTGACTCGCGGTAAGCGCGTTGACGCCGAAGGCATGAAGCAGTTTATCGATGGTCTGGCGTTGCCAGAAGAAGAGAAAGCCCGCCTGAAAGCGATGACGCCGGCTAACTACATTGGTCGCGCCATCACCATGGTTGATGAGCTGAAATAAGCCTCAAAACAGTGCCGGATGGCGATGCTGTCCGGCCTGCTTATTAAGATTATCCGCTTTTTATTTTTTCACTTTACCTCCCCTCCCCCGCTGGTTTATTTAATGTTTACCCCCATAACCACATAATCGCGTTACACTATTTTAATAATTAAGACAGGGAGAAATAAAAATGCGCGTACTGGTTGTTGAAGACAATGCGTTGTTACGTCACCACCTTAAAGTTCAGATTCAGGATGCTGGTCATCAGGTCGATGATGCAGAAGATGCCAAAGAAGCCGATTATTATCTCAATGAACATTTACCGGATATTGCGATTGTCGATCTCGGTTTGCCTGACGAGGACGGTCTGTCACTGATTCGCCGCTGGCGTAGCAATGATGTTTCACTGCCGATTCTGGTATTAACCGCCCGTGAAAGCTGGCAGGACAAAGTCGAAGTATTAAGTGCCGGTGCTGATGATTACGTGACTAAACCGTTTCATATTGAAGAGGTGATGGCGCGAATGCAGGCATTAATGCGGCGTAATAGCGGTCTGGCTTCACAGGTCATTTCGCTACCCCCGTTTCAGGTTGATCTCTCCCGCCGTGAATTATCTATTAATGACGAAGTGATCAAACTGACCGCGTTCGAATACACCATTATGGAAACGTTGATACGCAATAATGGCAAAGTGGTGAGCAAAGATTCGTTAATGCTCCAACTCTATCCGGATGCGGAGCTGCGGGAAAGTCATACCATAGATGTACTGATGGGACGTCTGCGCAAAAAAATACAGGCACAATATCCGCAAGAAGTGATTACCACCGTTCGCGGCCAGGGCTATCTGTTCGAATTGCGCTGATGAAAAAATTACTGCATCTTTTTTTCCCGCTCTCGCTGCGGGTACGTTTTCTGTTAGCAACGGCAGCAGTAGTATTGGTGCTTTCGCTTGCCTACGGAATGGTTGCGCTGATCGGTTATAGCGTCAGTTTCGATAAAACCACGTTTCGGCTGTTACGTGGCGAGAGCAATCTGTTCTATACCCTTGCGAAGTGGGAAAACAATAAGTTGCATGTCGAGTTACCCGAAAATATCGACAAGCAAAGCCCCACGATGACACTAATTTATGATGAGAACGGGCAGCTTTTATGGGCGCAACGTGACGTGCCCTGGCTGATGAAGATGATCCAGCCTGACTGGCTGAAATCGAATGGTTTTCATGAAATTGAAGCGGATGTTAACGATACCAGCCTCTTGCTGAGTGGAGATCATTCGATACAGCAACAGTTGCAGGAAGTGCGGGAAGATGATGACGACGCGGAGATGACCCACTCGGTGGCGGTAAACGTCTACCCGGCAACATCGCGGATGCCAAAGTTAACCATTGTGGTGGTGGATACCATTCCGGTGGAGCTAAAAAGTTCCTATATGGTCTGGAGCTGGTTTATCTATGTGCTCTCAGCCAATCTGCTGTTAGTGATCCCGCTGCTGTGGGTCGCCGCCTGGTGGAGTTTACGCCCCATCGAAGCCCTGGCAAAAGAAGTCCGCGAACTGGAAGAACATAACCGTGAATTGCTCAATCCAGCCACAACGCGAGAACTGACCAGTCTGGTACGAAACCTGAACCGACTGTTAAAAAGTGAACGCGAACGTTACGACAAATATCGTACGACGCTCACCGACCTGACCCATAGTCTGAAAACGCCACTGGCGGTGCTGCAAAGTACGCTGCGTTCTCTGCGTAGTGAGAAGATGAGCGTCAGTGATGCTGAGCCGGTAATGCTGGAGCAAATCAGCCGCATTTCACAGCAAATTGGCTACTACCTGCATCGTGCCAGTATGCGCGGCGGGACATTGCTTAGCCGCGAGCTGCATCCGGTCGCCCCACTGTTGGACAATCTCACCTCGGCGCTGAACAAAGTGTATCAACGCAAAGGGGTCAATATCTCTCTCGATATTTCGCCAGAGATCAGCTTTGTTGGTGAGCAGAACGATTTTGTCGAGGTGATGGGTAATGTGCTGGATAATGCCTGTAAATATTGCCTCGAATTTGTCGAAATTTCTGCAAGGCAAACCGACGAGCATCTCTATATTGTGGTCGAGGATGATGGCCCCGGTATTCCATTAAGCAAGCGAGAGGTCATTTTCGACCGTGGTCAACGGGTTGATACTTTACGCCCTGGGCAAGGTGTGGGGCTGGCGGTAGCCCGCGAAATCACCGAGCAATATGAGGGTAAAATCGTCGCCGGAGAGAGCATGCTGGGCGGTGCGCGGATGGAAGTGATTTTTGGTCGCCAGCATTCTGCACCGAAAGATGAATAAATATGTCCATACTTCACGCATTACGTTAAGCATCCGTTATAATCGGTTGCAGATACCAGCCTGTGGATGCTTAACATGGAATACCAACTCACTCTTAACTGGCCCGATTTTCTTGAACGTCACTGGCAGAAACGCCCGGTGGTGTTAAAACGCGGCTTTAATAATTTTATTGACCCAATCTCTCCAGACGAGTTGGCGGGTCTGGCGATGGAAAGCGAAGTCGACAGTCGACTGGTCAGTCATCAGGATGGCAAATGGCAGGTCAGCCACGGTCCATTCGAAAGCTACGATCATCTCGGAGAAACTAACTGGTCATTGTTAGTGCAAGCAGTGAACCACTGGCATGAGCCGACCGCTGCGCTAATGCGACCGTTCCGTGAACTACCGGACTGGCGTATTGATGATCTGATGATCTCTTTTTCTGTACCGGGCGGCGGCGTCGGCCCGCATCTCGATCAGTACGACGTGTTTATCATTCAGGGTACCGGTCGTCGTCGCTGGCGAGTGGGTGAAAAGCTGCAAATGAAACAGCACTGCCCGCACCCGGATCTGTTACAGGTCGATCCGTTCGAAGCCATCATCGATGAAGAGCTGGAGCCTGGCGATATTCTTTATATTCCGCCAGGATTCCCGCATGAAGGCTACGCGCTGGAAAATGCGATGAACTATTCCGTGGGTTTTCGCGCGCCGAATACGCGGGAACTGATTAGCGGATTTGCCGATTATGTGCTGCAACGTGAACTGGGCGGCAACTACTACAGCGATCCTGATGTTCCACCTCGCGCTCATCCTGCGGACGTTCTGCCGCAAGAGATGGATAAACTGCGTGAGATGATGCTCGAATTGATCAACCAGCCGGAACACTTTAAGCAATGGTTTGGCGAGTTTATATCCCAGTCACGTCATGAACTGGATATCGCGCCGCCAGAGCCGCCTTATCAGCCGGATGAAATCTACGATGCGCTGAAACAAGGTGATGTGCTGGTGCGCCTGGGGGGTCTGCGCGTATTGCGCATTGGCGACGACGTGTATGCCAATGGTGAGAAAATCGATTCCCCGCACCGTCCGGCACTGGATGCACTCGCCAGCAACATTGCGCTGACCGCGGAGAATTTTGGCGATGCGCTGGAAGATCCGTCATTCCTCGCGATGCTCGCGGCGCTGGTCAATAGCGGATACTGGTTCTTCGAAGGGTAAGTTTGGATTTAAGCCGGATGCGGCATCACATGCCGCATCCCTTTTTGCTTACTTCCGTTGCGCCGTCAACTCGGCAATACGGACGATCACCTGCACCGCTTTTTCCATACCTTCCAGAGTCACAAACTCATGCTTACCATGATAGTTGTAACCGCCAGTGAACAGGTTCGGGCACGGTAATCCCATAAACGACAACTGCGCGCCGTCGGTACCGCCGCGGATCGGTTTCAGTTCCGGTTCAATATCGCAGTCACGCATCGCCTGCTGGGCGATATCGAGAATATGCGGATGCTCAACCACTTTCTCGCGCATATTGTAGTAACTGTCTTCAATCACCAGTTCAATGTAGCAATCAGGATGTAACCCTTTGCCCACTTTTTTAGCGATCTCCATCATTTTACGTTTACGCGCTTCAAACTGTTTACGGTCGAAATCACGGATGATGTAGTGCATATCGGCCCGTTCAACAGTGCCTTTCATGCTCGCCAGGTGATAGAAACCTTCATAGCCTTCTGTCATTTCCGGGCTTTCATCCGCCGGAACTTCCGCATGAATACGTGCCGCCAGCGACAGCGCATTTACCATTACTCCTTTCGCCGTGCCCGGGTGAACATTGTTACCGACAATTTTGATATTGACCGACGCGGCGTTGAAGTTTTCAAACTCCAGTTCGCCGACGCCACCACCATCAACGGTGTAAGCCCAGCGGGCATCGAAGGCGTCAACATCAAAATGCTTCGCCCCTTTGCCCACTTCTTCATCCGGGGTAAAGGCGACGCGAATATCACCATGCGGAATGTTTTTTTGTTGCAATACCGCCAGCGCGGTCATGATTTCTGCAATACCTGCTTTGTCATCGGCACCTAACAAGGTTTTACCATCGGTGGTAATCAGCGTCTGACCCAGTAGCTGATGCAGCACCGGGAACATAACCGGTGATAAAACTTCATCGCCGATACCCAGCGCAATATCGCCACCGCGATAGTTTTCAACAATTTGCGGATTCACATTTTTGCCGCTGCAATCCGGTGAGGTATCCACATGAGAAATAAAGCCAATCGCCGGGATATCGCCAGGGACGTTAGCCGGTAACGTCGCCATCAAAGTTCCCTTCTCACTTAAGGTCACATTGATAAGCCCCATCTCTTCGAGCTGCTCTTTCAGCAGATGCAATAACTTCCATTGGCCTTCCGTGCTGGGAACCTGTCTCACCCCTGCTTTTGATTGGGTATCCAGAGACACGTAGTTCAAAAATCGCTCAAGTAGTTTATCCATGTAGTCACCCTCACTTTTTGTGACAACATTATTAAGAAGCAACAAAAGACAAATATTGCGTCAGGTCACTTTTACCCCTGCAAGCGGGAATATTTATCAGCATTACCTTAATGAATATAAAGCTAAGCCAGTAATTCACAACAAAGATTGGCGATTCAAGCTGATGCGCCGCGCGATAAATGCACTCTATCTTGTGCGATAAATGGCATCCACGCGGCGTTTCATTATTTGAAAAAGAATTACATTTCAGGTTGCGTTATGACAGTCCCAACAGGGTGGTAGCGGTAGATCGTTGACAGTCCAATATCATAGATAATTGCCAGCCGCTTTCTGTCATACCCTTTCTGGAGCAATCTTGCGATCTGCTCATGCTGCTCCTTCGTCAGTTTCGGGCGACGTCCTCCAACTCTTCCTTGTGCTCGCGCAGCAGCCAGTCCTGCCAGCGTGCGCTCAACTATCAGTTCACGCTCCATTTCTGCCAGTGCACCCATCATATGAAAAAAGAACCTTCCCATCGGAGTGCTGGTATCGATTGAATCCGTCAGACTGCGAAAATTGACACCTTTTGCGCGTAGCTCTTCTGTGAGAGCAATGAGGTGTTTCATTCTTCTACCCAACCGATCCAGCTTCCAGACCACCAATGTATCCCCTCTTTTAAGGCACTTTAAAGCGCGTTTCAGGCCTGGTCGTTCCGACTTGGTTCCGCTCATTTTGTCCTCAAAAATCTGTTCACATCCTGCGCACATTAATGCATTGCGTTGCAAATCTGTGTTTTGGTCATTTGTTGACACACGTATGTAGCCAATCAGCATTAAAAATACTCCCTTTTGAGTGGTTAAAGTACTGAGATAATGTGGGGAGGATTTGAGAGATAAACGTTGGTTTAGGAGAAGGCTCGGCGCTACCCGTTGGTGTGCCTGTTCCGTGGCCCACCGCCACACCGCCAGCAGGCTGGTTACAGTGCAACGGAGCTACGTTCACTAAAGAACAATATCCTGTTCTGGCCAGAGTCTACCCGACCCTCCGTCTTCCCGATTTACGCGGTGAGTTTATCCGTGGATGGGACGACGGGCGCAAAGTTGATACGGGGCGTTCATTGCTAAGTGGTCAGGCTGCAACATTTATTCGTACAGCTTTGCAGGATTATTACGGTTACGATCTGAATACTAATGTCAAAGTAGGTATCGCTTTTGCTACTGCTGATTCTGTTATAACCGTTGGAAACCCAGCTAATCCTAAAGCAGGAAATAATAGCGATTATGTTCCTGCATCAGCAGATAACTCTATAACGGGTATTCAAAGGACAGCGGAGGATAATTTTACCGGGGCATGGATATCAATGCGCCCCCGCAATGTTGCGTTTAATTACATCGTAAGGGCCGCATAAAAACGTTGGTTTGGGGGAAGGCTCTGCATTGCCTGTTGGTGTGCCTGTTCCGTGGCCCACCGCCACACCGCCAGCAGGCTGGTTACAGTGCAACGGAGCTACGTTCACTAAAGAACAATATCCTGTTCTGGCCAGAGTCTACCCGACCCTCCGTCTTCCCGATTTACGCGGTGAGTTTATCCGTGGATGGGACGACGGGCGCAAGATTGACGAGGGGCGTAAGTTGCTTTCATGGCAGAAAGGTACACTGGTCGGCGGTCATGACGATAACGATTCTTCGCTGGATATCTCGTACATGAGTAACGGAAATAATATTGACTATGGCGGCGATAAGGTGTTTGCGGGGAATTACCGTAGCGATTATTTGTGGTACGCAATTCTGGGTGGAACAAACAGTCGCGCAAAAGCCGAATTAAACGGAGCATTCTTTAACATAACCCGCCCCCGCAATATCGCGTTTAACTATATCGTGAGGGCGGCGTGATACCGTTCAGCTGGCAAGTGCCAGTGGCGCTTCCGGCCAGCTGATTTCAGGTGCCGTGCTGATATCCAGTGCGTTCAGCTCGTCGATATAATCCAGCACGGCGTTCAGTTTTGCCGTTTCTTCTGGTGTCAGACTGCGACCAGCACGCAGTTTGAGGTTGATAAGATCGACGGACGCCATCGCCTGTTTCACCCGTTGCTGGCGTTGCTGTCTGGCAACCTCCAGTTCTGCGGCTCTGTTCCGTTTCGGCTCCGGTTAACACTCCGTATCTCGCCTGCCGTTCAGTATCGGTTACCCACGCCTCACCGTTCCAGGTATCCCATGGCGTGGCCGGCTGTTTTGTGGTGGTGTCCGCCGGGTAATCACCCGGTTGGGTAATCAGAACGGGGTTACCGTTCTCCGTGCTGTATACCGTCTCGCCGCGGTGATCAGGCACATGCTCCCACCCGTTCAGCGTGGCAGTCCGGCAAACCACGTAACCCGAAATTGCCTCCGGCGGTGCATCGGCGCACGAATGTGCCGGAGTACCCACCCCAAGGGCGAGATACTCCACAGAGGATGAGGTGTATTCCCGGGTTTCCTCGTCATAGTGATATACAGTGATCTCGCCCGCTACAGTGGCGATACCGTTTTCATCCAGAACTGCAGTGTTACTCATTAAACTGCCCTCACAATGTAATTAAGTGCAATGCTACGGGGTCTGACAGTGATACCCTTCGCATACCCGCTTCTGATAGAGGTCAGAATAGTAGCCTGCATACCATTGTCTGACATTGCCACGACAGGATCGCTGAATGTTGTCCCGTCCGGCATTTTAAAGCTGCCCTCACGAAGGTCTGTAATGGAATCTTCATTGTTGAATCCCATGCCGACTATCCCCGAGGTTCCCGTAGTGTCCTGGTTATAATAATCCAGCATTGCTGTTCTTAACAGCGTTGCCCCTTGTGCGGACAGCAACTTACGTCCTGTATCAACTTTGCGCCCGTCGTCCCATCCACGGATAAACTCACCGCGTAAATCGGGAAGACGGAGGGTCGGGTAGACTCTGGCCAGAACAGGATATTGTTCTTTAGTGAACGTAGCTCCGTTGCACTGTAACCAGCCTGCTGGCGGTGTGGCGGTGGGCCACGGAACAGGCACACCAACGGGTAGCGCCGAGCCTTCTCCTAAACCAAGGTAATTGAGGACATCTTTTATACTGCCCTTAGCGATAATAGCGCGACCAATAGCTGTAAGGGTTGCCAGCGCTGCGCGGTCTGCTCCGGTAAAATAAGGCAACCGATCTGCTGCAGTGGCAAGTCCTGCCAGAGCAGTGAGCGTGGCATCTGCCGGTTGTTTTCCGTTTGCCAGATCGTATGCAGCCTTGACCGCTTTCGGTGTGGCGGCCAGTATTTCAGACGTGCTGTTGATGGCACTGCTCAATTGTATGGTGCCTTTTGCCGTCAGCGAGGCAGCAGGCACTCCCGTTATCTGACTCCACGGGTGAGTGTGGCTGACGGGCGCCTTGCCGGCTGCAAGGTCGTATGCAGCCTTGACCGCCTTCGGCGTGGCAGCCTCAGTTTCTGATTGACTGTCCGTGGCGCTGCTCAGTTGTACGATCCCTTTACGGGTCGTTGTTGCATCCTGGGCTGTGTATTTTCCCCGGGCCAGATCATACGCGATTTTCACAGCCTTCGGCGTGGCAGCCTCAGTTTCTGATTGACTGTCCGTGGCGCTGGCGTATGATC
>OBVJ01000650.1_pt1 | contig 12036 bp, 8 predicted proteins | sample 1495071 | NCBI WGS metagenome assembly OBVJ01 (sample SAMEA2579985, study PRJEB22360) | human gut metagenome | reverse complement strand
TTGGTGATCTTGCTGGTGGCGTCAGTGCCGTGCGCGGCGCTGAATGCGCCAGCTGTTTTGTTCCACAGCAGGGAGTCGTCACCGAGACCGTTAACAGCGTCAGTCAGGTTGGTGATATTGGTGGTGTTAGTGGCGATGTTGGTGGTGTTGGTCGTCACGTTGTCGTTGGTGGTTTTGAGCTGAGAGCCGTTAACGGCGTCAGTGCTGCCGGCAGTCAGGTTGCCAGCGGTGACGTTAGTGATTTTGCTGGTGGCTTCGGTGCCGTGTGCGGCACTGAATGCTGTGCCGTTCCACAACAGAGCATCCTGCTGCAGGTCGTACAATTGAGAGCCGTTTACTACATCGGTGCTGGTTGCAGAAACCGTACCTTTAGCAACATTAGTGATTTTGTTGGTGGCATTTGCACCGTGATTGGCGCTGAACGCCCCCGCGGTTTTATTCCATTGTAGGGTATTATTGTCGATTCCTGACAGAGCATCACCCACGTTATTATAGGTTCCGCTTCTCAACGCGTAGCTTACTGCGGTTACGGTGCCATCGCTGCCTACAGTAGCGCCTCCTCCGAGTCGCTTGGCGACTGAATCACTGATCGTATAAAGCTGTGAGCCGTTGATGGCATCGGTACTGGTGTTGCTTATGGCACCAGCAGCCATATTAACAATTTTGCGTTTTGTTGCGCTGTTGCCAACTGAAACCGTATTGCTTGCATCTGTGGTCGATCCTGCGCCGATAGCGACAGAATTGTCGGTCGCTGCTGCAGCCCCTACACCGATGGCGACAGAATCATTGCCGTTTGCCCTGGACTGGCTACCGAAAGCAACGCTGTTGCTGCCACCAGCGGCACTACCCTCTCCCAATGCGATGGCATTCTCTCCCGAGGACAAACTGTTACTTCCCAACGCGATTGAGTTCACTTTGCTTGCAATGCTACCTTGCCCCAGCGCAATCGCATTTTGTTCGCTGGCTTCACTGGTGTTACCTAATGCAATACTGGATTCGCCAGATGCCTGACTTGCATTACCCAGGGCCATCGAATTCACTCCCAGGGCTTGCGTTTTGTTCCCTATCGCGATGGCGTTATCGTTCGAACTGCTACTGTCAGCACCTATTGCCAGTGAGCCAGTGCTATTAGCTGTAGATTTTCTGCCGAATGCGAGGCTATCAGCACCGCCAGCTTTGCTACTTGCTCCCAGCGCCATTGCATACTCTTTTGACGCATTGGCATTATCACCGAGGGCGATGCTCATAATTTCGTAAGCTTTAGCCGTATTTCCTAACGCAATAGTTTTTTCACCATCGGCAAGGGAGGAGTCCCCAATAGCAAGAGATGTAAAACCATTCGTCTTTGCGTAACGACCAAAAGCCATCGAACGATCGCCATTTGCTACTGACGATGCACCTAGCGCGACACTTCTGTCACCCATTGCTTTTGCACTAACCCCGAACGCCATGGATGCTCCACCAGTTGCAAGGGTTTTTGACCCGATGGCAGAACTGTACTCACCTTCGGCTATCGCGTCATATCCTAAAGCTGTACTCGCGCCACTAGTGTTCATAAAGGTATTTGCTTTTGCCCCTTTACCGATAGCAACCCAGCCGTCACCTGCTGAGCCATCGCCATAATCAGTTGGCTGCCCAGTGTAATTATCTGCACTTGCCCCAAACGACGACAACAACCCACCCGCAACCAGTGCAGAAATTAACAGCTTACTGCGCCCGCTTTTTTTACCACGGCTCTTCGCCGTTTCGCTGGCAACGATGTAACTGCCTGTTGCCGGATTCCAGATAACTTTAAATATTTTGTTCATTATTGATGCTCTCTATTCCTTGATATAAGCGCAGAAGCTGCATTTATTTTTTGTTTTTCCGCTGTGGAGATTCAGCAGGTTGAAGACGGTCGAACTGAATATTTGCCATGTTGATGGCTAATTTCAGATATTTGAGGTTGTTGGGCGAGACACCTTTTAGCGTCAAATTAATGTCTTGCCATTGACCTGGTAATAATTTCAGGGAGGAGTTCATTGCGGTACTAAATAGCAATTGCTGCCATTTTGCTAATGCGTTGATGTCGGTGGGTTTTTCTCCCCCCCATGTTGCGTAGAAACCCATATTTGATACAGGAACACTTAATAAGTTAACCAGTGAAATACGAATAACACTGCCGTTTTCTACTGCGTCAATAGACAGTATTTTCCCTGCCAAACCAACAGAGCCGTTATTTAAAATAAAGTATTGGGTTTGTGCCGGGTTAAATTCTGTAAAGACAAATTCGTCCTGTTTGTTTTTAACTGCCTTCACCACACCAGCGAGCGTTTTGGTACTGTTTATGATGGTAGTTTGTTGTTTTTCAAGCGCCTCAATTTTGCTTTTTTGCAACTCTTGCTGTGTAACGAGATCGTCGACCTTACTCGCTTTTTCAATATAGTCACACCCTACCAATAAGCAAAGTTGCAATATCATTAACACGCTTAACAGTGTTTTCTTTAGGTTCATAGGATGAATTCCTTTTCATAATCCCGATACAGTTGATAATTACGGCACAATCATTTTTTTTATGAATGATTGGAATGGGGCATATCCGCAAAATAAATTTGTTAGAGAGTTTTTGTATTAATTGGTTGTGCGAATATGTTATTAAATGTCAAACGATTTCAGTTTGTAGCCAATAATATTAATCGCGCGGATTTTAATGATCGGTGTCAATCGATGTCAAATGTTTCACCGGATAAAGGCACAGGGCAGGGAAAGGTAAATATTCAGTTGAGTGATGTTTTATTGTGGAATTTGCGAAGCTGATTGAAAAATTTAAATAATTAATTATGTTTCGAGCATTGATATGCGGAAATTCATTGTTGATATTGATACATCATTCTTTAATGTGTACCTGATTTTCAGAATTTAGCCTGCTACGATCGCTCAGAAGTGTAGGTGGAGTTGAATATATAATGTTAAGAACGTTATAAAGATTCGATCTCTGAAACAGGCTCCTGCATGTGCCAGCAGGAGCGAGTAAATGGTGAGAGGCTGTGATTACAGCGACGAGAAAGGAACTTAAAACGCAGTCTTTGAGAACCCTGTCATCTCTTGCAGGCCCATTTCGCGGCCCAGCGCGGTCATTGGGTGCACAACCACCAGTCCGCGAACACTTTTTTTCAGCTTGCCCATATCAGCCTGCTCTTTTTTGGTGATTGCACGCTGGAACGGCATCTTCATCAGTTTCTGCGCTTCTTTGCTGAGTTTCTGGCTGTGAACTTCGCGCAGGCGAGCAATTTCTGCTTCCAGAGTGGCTTTCTCTTTTTCCAGTTCGGCATATTTGTCTGCGGCTTCAACCAGCGACAGATCGGCCTGCTGGTGACGGATGGCGTCCAGACGATCGCTGAGACGTTTGATTTCGTTTTTTTCGACTTCTTTCATGTGATGACTTCTGATAGAGATAAATTTATAGCCTCTAGTATGCGCGACCAGGTGCTTTGTTCACAACTGATGGCATTGTAATAGTTCCAGATTGTAACCATTTATGCGTTAAAAAATCACCCAATACATTGATTAGTTAAGAAATTTAAAGAAAAAAGATAGTCAACAGAAGCAGGTGATTATTGAGGATTGAGCACGTTTTCCTTAATGTCATTTATACCGGGATCTAAACTAAAATTGGCGGCCGCGCATTCCCGGCGCGGGGTAATACGGAGATATCATCATGGGCAAATTAGGTGAAAACGTTCCGCTTCTTATCGATAAAGCCGTAGATTTCATGGCATCCAGCCAGGCGTTCCGGGAGTATCTGAAAAAACTACCTCCCCGTAACGCGATTCCGTCCGGAATACCTGATGAAAGCGTGCCGTTATATCTACAACGTCTGGAGTATTATCGTCAGCTTTATCGTCCGAAACAGGTAGAGGAGAAGTAAGCGAAAGTACTTACTTTTGAAAGGCTTTTTTTAAGCTGATTTTGGAAATCAGCTCTGTCAGTGAAAGGACCATTGTTGATCGCACAGCCTGTTGGTAACGCTGAATTTGCATTGCATACAAACTGGAGTCTGCAGGTTCAAACTGTGGCGGCGGTGGTAACGCCGCCACGCAATGCAGTTCACCAAAGGGTCCAAGTATTTCGTCGTCGGTAAAAGCGTACTCGTTGCCGTCGTGATTTAGCTCTTCACGCAATGCCATCAGCAGTTCCGCATCTTCGTATTCCTGGCGGTTAATGACGCCCAACCCGTAAATGAGTTTTAAACGCACAGAAAGATCGCCCAGCGGACCATCGCCGTCGAGTAACGGTTCTACAGCATACTTCACCGCGTAATCGTCTTTGCGGAATACCTGAAGCACCAGAAGATTTACCGCCTCGGTCAAAAGCTCGACGGCGGTGATCAGAAAGCTTCGCACGGTTTTGCCAGCATTCAGACGCTCAAGCACACGGTTTTCAAAGGCCTGGGTTTGTTCCATTGTTGCCTGCATATCTGACAATCTGTTATTCGGGCGCAGGGTATCCTGCGCCTGGTCCACCATTATTGCATTGCTTTATAAGCGGTTACCGCCTCGGATACAACCTCGCTGTTGGCATCAAGACCGGAAATCTGTGCCAGCGCGGCTTGTGGGCCTTTGTCGGCAATCAGCGCTGCCAGTTCCTGAGCCTGCGGGTCATCTTCACTGCGGAAGTGCATTGCAGCGGCAATACCTTCAATCAGGTTTTTATGTGGCAGACCATATTCCAGGGTTCCGAGCAGTGGCTTGATCAGACGGTCGCCAGCACTCAGTTTACGCAGCGGCTGACGGCCTACGCGTTCTACATCATCTTTCAGGTACGGGTTCTCGAAACGACCGAGGATTTTCTGGATGTATGCCGCATGTTTGTCAGCATCAAAGCCGTAGCGCTTGATCAGTACCGCGCCGCTTTCTTCCATTGCCCCTTTTACCACCGCGCGGATTTTCTCGTCGAGAATTGCGTCACGAATGGTCTGATGACCGGCCAGTTTTCCGAGGTACGCGGTTATAGCATGACCTGTATTCAGGGTGAAGAGTTTACGTTCGACAAATGCCATCAGATTGTCGGTTAATTCCATGCCTGGGATGTTCGGCAGCGCGCCTTTGAACTGGGTTTTATCAACAATCCATTCGCTGAATGTTTCTACCGTCACTTCCAGCGGATCGTTAGTTGCCGAAGCCGAAGGCGGTACGATGCGGTCAACGGCGGAATCAACAAAGCCAACGTGTTCTTCTACCCACGCTTTGGCATCTTCCGGCAGGGCGTTCATCACATGGCCTTTCAGCTGCGTGGTGCCGCGGACCATGTTTTCACAGGCGATGATGTTCAGCGGAGATTCATTACCTTGTTCTTTACGTTTCACCAGCCCTTTGGCGATGGCCGGAGCAATACGTTCCAGCACGACAGGGCCAACGGCGGTAGTGACTAAATCGACCTGAGCAATCAGATCAACGACATCATCGCCAATGCTGCTGACGGCATTGACGCCGGAAACGGTATCTACCTGCTCGGTTTCACCAACCACATGAACCTGATAGCTATGACGGGCATTCAGGGCATCAAGTACCACCTGATTTACATCGGCAAACGTCAGTTGGATACCCGCGTCCGCCAGCAGTTTACCGATAAAGCCACGACCGATATTACCTGCGCCAAAATGTAATGCTTTCATAGTATTAACCTTCATCAATGTTTTTACCCGAGAGGGCTGGGGTGAGGCTTTTCCCTCACCCAAACCCTCTCCGTGAGGAGAGGGGCTTTTTGCCGGATGCGGCGTAAACGCCTTATCCGGCCTACGTGTTTGGCACCGACCTGTAGGCCTGATAAGACGCGTCAGCGTCGCATCAGGCATTGTGTACCGACTGCCGGATGCGGCGTAAACGCCTTATCCGGCCTACGTGTTTGGCACCGACCTGTAGGCCTGATAAGACGCGTCAGCGTCGCATCAGGCATTGTGCACCGACTGCCGGATGCGGCGTAAACACCTTATCCGACCGACAAAACAAATTGTGCTTTATGTTGTAGGCCTGATAAGCGAAGCGCATCAGGCAATTAGCCCCACCTTCTTCATGCGGAGAGGGTGGGAATGGATTACTTACGACCTGCCAGCAGTTCCAGCACTTCATCCACGCTGGTGGTGTGTGCCAGACGCTCGATGACGGACTCATCATCCAGTGCATTGGTCAGGCTGGTGATAACCTGAATGTGCTCGTTGTTACGGGCAGCAATACCAATCACCAGACGGGCAATGTCATCTTCTTCTTCACCGAAGCGCACGCCTTCCGGGTACTGGCAGAACACGACGCCCGTTTTCAGTACGCGATCTTTCGCTTCAACCGTACCGTGTGGCACCGCAATAGACTCACCCAGATAAGTCGGGGTCAGTTTTTCACGATCCAACATCGCCTGAACGTATTCCGGCTCAACGTAACCGCCTTTCACCAGCTGCTCGCCAGCAAAACGAATCGCTTCTTCTTTGGTGGCCGCTTTGCGACCGAGGAAGATGTTCTCCGCGCCCAGTTTGAACAGATTAGCACTGGAATCGTCAAAGCTGTCTTTCAGACTGTCTTTCACTTTCACTTCGTTTTCAGTATGGCGCTGGGCAGCAACCAGACGTTCGGTCAGGCTGGTGTACAGGCCGCTGTCGAGGAAGTTGGTCAGCGAAATATGCTGTGCCTGCGGAACCTGGCGCATAGCGCGTTCGGTCAGGTCACGGTGAGTGATGACCAGGTCCACATCTGGCGGCAGGTTGTTGATCGCGCTGTTAGTGACCGAAATCTGCGACAGACCTGCATCCTGAATTTTCTTACGCAGCACGCCTGCACCCATCGCACTGGAACCCATACCGGCATCACAGGCAACGATGATTTTACGTACGTGGCTCAGGTCGTTAGTCACATCGCCCGCAGACAGCGGAGATGCGCCTTTAGACTCAGCTTTCATTTCCTGAACGCGACGTGCAGCAGCTTCAATATCATCTTCTTCTTTCACTTTGCTGGTTTTCAGCAGAATGGCAGAGACAACGAAGGAGACTGCCATCGCCGCACACACACCCGCGATGTTAGCGAAGTAAGCACCTTTTGGCGTCATCGCCAGTACAGCAAGGATAGAACCCGGAGATGCCGGAGAAACCAGACCACCGCCCAGGATAGTCAGCGTGAACACGCCAGTCATACCGCCGAGGATAACGGCCAGAATCAGACGCGGATTCATCAGCACATACGGGAAGTAGATTTCGTGGATACCCCCCAGGAAGTGGATGATTGCCGCACCGCCCGCAGACTGTTTAGCGCTACCACGACCAAAGAACATGTACGCCAGCAGCACGCCCATACCTGGACCTGGGTTAGCTTCAATCAGGAAGAAGATGGATTTACCCAGTTCATGGGACTGCTGAATACCCAGCGGCGAGAAGATACCGTGGTTAATAGCGTTGTTGAGGAACAGGATCTTCGCCGGTTCAACAAAGATAGACGCTGGGGGGTACATGCCATGCACACCGATAAGGTTAACGCCCGCCGCCAGCATTTTAGACAGGGCTTCAACAACCGGGCCAATGCCGAGAAATGCCAGAATAGCGAGGATCATCCCGATGATGCCTGCGGAGAAGTTATTCACCAGCATTTCAAAACCGGATTTGATCTTACCGTCTACCCAGCGGTCGAAGTGCTTAATGCACCAGCCGCCCAGCGGACCTGCAATCATAGAACCGAGGAACATCGGCATGTCTGCGCCGACGATAACGCCCATGGTGGTGATGGCACCGACTACGCCGCCACGTTCGCCGCCTACCAGCTTACCACCGGTATAACCGATCAGCAGCGGCAGGAGATAAGTGATCATCGGCCCGACCAGCTTCGCCAGCGTTTCGTTCGGTAACCACCCTGTTGGAATAAATAACGCGGTGATGATACCCCACGCGATAAACGCGCCGATATTTGGCATCACCATGTTGCTGAGGAAACGACCAAAGCTTTGCACTTTGATCTTAATATCGGATGACATAAAAACACCCCTTCTTATGTTTGCTGTCGCGCAGGCTGGAAGCCCGAGGTTTTTTGTTAATGTGGCGGCAGAGGTAGCCGGACCTTGTAGATACTGCGAAATCTGGCACTGAATCGGTTAACTGTCCAGTCGGCGGCCTTTTGTGTGATATCAGTCACATAAATGTAGGGGGTAGAGAGGTAATTGACGTGATGCTCATCACAAAATGCTTGTGTAAAAAAGCAACAAGGCGGCGATTTTCGCTAAAAATGGCATTTAAATGTGAGTTATGTCACATTTTTATTTTGATGGTTTGTTGAATCTTTGTGATCTGAATCACAAGATATTTTCTTACGGCGTTCACCTGATGTGATCTACAGCATGTTATGCCTTCGTCATGAAATCGTTATGTAACTAAGCAACTCATCACCTCTTAAAATTATTCTTTGGTGTTATGGCGAGAATCGCGAACCCGGATTATTGTCAAAATATCAGCCTGACTCCCTTCTGGCTGCCAGCCAAAAAACAACACTGATAAACGTGAATCCGAGGCAGATATGTTTCTAAACTATTTCGCGTTGGGAGTGCTGATCTTCGTCTTTCTGGTGATTTTTTATGGAATCATCGCGATACATGACATCCCTTATCTGATTGCCAAAAAGCGCAACCATCCCCATGCCGACGCTATTCATACGGCGGGCTGGGTGAGCCTGTTTACTCTGCATGTTATCTGGCCGTTCCTGTGGATCTGGGCGACGCTCTATCAACCGGAGCGCGGCTGGGGCATGCAGTCGCATGTTACGCCGCAAGAGAAAACGACTGACGCGGAAATCGCCGCACTTTCTGACCGGATTTCCCGGCTGGAGCACCAACTCGCCGCCGAGAAAAAGACTGACTATTCCACGTTTCCGGAGATCTAATTATGGATCTATTGATTGTTTTAACTTACGTGGCGCTGGCGTGGGCGGTCTTTAAAATCTTCCGCATTCCGGTGAATCAGTGGACGCTGGCGACGGCGGCGCTGGGAGGCGTGTTTCTGGTGAGTGGTTTGATTTTGTTGATGAACTACAACCACCCTTACACTTTTACCGCGCAAAAGGCAGTGATAGCGATCCCCATCACGCCACAGGTGACGGGAATTGTTACTGAAGTCACCGACAAAAATAATCAGCTTATTCAGAAGGGCGAGGTGCTTTTTAAGCTCGACCCGGTTCGTTACCAGGCGCGAGTTGACAGGCTTCAGGCAGACCTGATGACGGCGACGCATAATATAAAGACGCTGCGCGCGCAGCTCACTGAAGCGCAGGCCAACACCACCCAGGTTTCAGCGGAGCGCGACCGTCTGTTTAAAAATTATCAACGTTACCTGAAAGGCAGCCAGGCGGCGGTGAATCCGTTCTCGGAACGTGACATCGACGATGCGCGGCAAAATTTCCTCGCGCAGGATGCGCTGGTGAAAGGCTCGGTGGCGGAGCAGGCGCAGATCCAGAGCCAGCTCGACAGTATGGTTAACGGCGAGCAATCGCAGATTGTGAGCTTAAGAGCGCAACTTACTGAAGCAAAATATAACCTTGAGCAGACTGTCATTCGCGCACCGAGCAATGGCTACGTCACTCAGGTACTGATCCGCCCAGGTACATACGCAGCTGCCTTGCCGCTGCGTCCGGTGATGGTCTTCATCCCCGAGCAAAAACGGCAAATTGTCGCCCAATTTCGGCAAAACTCGCTGTTACGTCTGAAACCCGGCGATGATGCGGAAGTGGTGTTTAACGCGCTACCTGGGCAGGTGTTTCACGGCAAACTGACCAGTATTTTACCTGTCGTGCCAGGCGGTTCTTATCAGGCGCAGGGGGTATTGCAATCATTAACGGTCGTGCCCGGCACGGACGGTGTGCTGGGAACCATTGAACTGGACCCTAACGCTGATATCGATGCCTTACCCGACGGCATATACGCCCAGGTGGCAGTTTACTCCGACCATTTCAGCCATGTTTCGGTGATGCGGAAAGTGCTGCTAAGAATGACCAGTTGGATGCATTATCTTTATTTGGATCATTGAGACTTGTATCACCTGTGTTTTGCGCGAGCCTGAGCCATACTGATATTTTTCCTCGCACAAAGGACTCGGCATGAAACTCGTCGGTAGCTACACCAGCCCGTTTGTACGCAAACTTTCTATTCTGTTGTTAGAAAAGGGCATAACGTTCGAATTTATTAATGAACTGCCCTATAACGCGGATAACGGCGTGGCGCAATTTAACCCGTTAGGAAAAGTGCCGGTGCTGGTGACCGAAGAGGGCGAATGCTGGTTTGATTCGCCGATCATCGCTGAATATATTGAATTAATGAATGTTGCTCCGGCGATGTTGCCGCGCGATCCGCTGGAGTCGTTGCGGGTGCGCAAAATTGAGGCACTGGCGGATGGCATTATGGATGCCGGGCTGGTATCGGTGCGTGAACAGGCGCGTCCGGCGGCGCAGCAGTCTGAAGATGAATTGTTACGTCAGCGTGAGAAAATCAACCGCAGTCTGGATGTGCTGGAAGGATATCTGGTCGATGGCACGCTCAAAACCGATACGGTCAATCTGGCGACTATCGCCATTGCCTGTGCCGTCGGATATCTCAATTTCCGCCGCGTTGCGCCAGGCTGGTGTGTCGACCGCCCACACTTAGTCAAACTGGTCGAAAACCTGTTTAGCCGCGAAAGTTTTGCTCGCACCGAACCGCCAAAGGCTTGATGCGCGATATGTCCTCCTGACCCATCTCACGTTACAATCCGTGGTTATGTTAAACGCCCTTCTCCGTGTGAGAGGGCCTTGATCAGCCAGGTTTCCTATGACAACCGAAACGCGTTCCCTCTATAGTCAACTTCCGGCTATTGATCGCTTATTGCGCGATAGCTCCTTCCTTTCTTTGCGTGATACTTATGGTCACACCCGCGTGGTGGAATTGCTGCGTCAGATGCTTGACGAAGCGCGAGAAGTGATTCGAGACAGCCAGACGCTGCCCGCGTGGTGTGAAAACTGGGCGCAAGAAGTCGATGCCCGGTTGACGAAAGAGGCGCAAAGCGCGCTGCGTCCGGTAATCAACCTGACGGGAACCGTGCTGCATACCAACCTTGGGCGAGCTTTACAGGCGGAAGCCGCGGTGGAAGCCGTTACGAAGGCTATGCGTTCGCCAGTGACCCTCGAGTACGATCTGGACGACGCCGGACGCGGACATCGCGATCGGGCGCTGGCGCAGCTGCTGTGCCGTATTACGGGGGCGGAAGATGCCTGTATCGTTAATAACAATGCGGCGGCGGTGTTATTGATGTTGGCGGCCACTGCCAGCGGGAAAGAGGTGGTGGTTTCTCGCGGCGAACTGGTGGAGATTGGCGGCGCGTTTCGTATTCCCGATGTTATGCGTCAGGCAGGATGCACCCTACACGAAGTAGGGACCACCAACCGCACGCACGCGAATGATTATCGTCAGGCGGTGAATGAAAATACCGCACTGTTGATGAAAGTACATACCAGTAACTACAGCATTCAGGGGTTCACCAAAGCGATAGATGAAGCGGAACTGGTGGCGCTCGGCAAAGAACTGGATGTTCCAGTGGTGACTGATTTAGGCAGTGGCTCGCTGGTCGATCTTAGCCAGTACGGTTTGCCGAAAGAGCCAATGCCGCAGGAGTTGATTGCGGCGGGCGTCAGTCTGGTGAGCTTCTCCGGCGACAAGCTGTTAGGCGGGCCGCAGGCAGGAATTATTGTTGGTAAAAAAGAGATGATCGCCCGCCTGCAAAGCCACCCGCTGAAGCGTGCATTACGCGCGGATAAAATGACCCTCGCGGCGCTGGAAGCCACGTTGCGTCTTTATTTACACCCTGAAGCTCTGAGTGAAAAATTACCGACCCTGCGCCTGCTTACCCGCAGCGCAGAGGTCATTCAAATCCAGGCACAACGTTTACAGGCTCCCCTTGCCGCACATTACGGCGCGGAGTTTGCGGTACAGGTTATGCCATGTCTTTCGCAGATCGGCAGTGGTTCGCTGCCGGTTGATCGCCTGCCGAGCGCGGGATTAGACGGTCGG
>OBVJ01000619.1_pt1 | contig 12921 bp, 9 predicted proteins | sample 1495071 | NCBI WGS metagenome assembly OBVJ01 (sample SAMEA2579985, study PRJEB22360) | human gut metagenome | reverse complement strand
TGATGACCGCCTGATCCACGGCCAGGTCACTACCGTCTGGTCTAAAGTGGCTAACGCCCAACGCATTATTATCTGCAATGACGAAGTTTATAACGATGAAGTTCGCCGGACATTATTGCGTCAGGCTGCGCCACCGGGAATGAAGGTTAACGTGGTCAATATTGAAAAAGCCGTCGCGGTTTATCACAACCCGCAATATCAGGACGAAACCGTTTTTTATCTTTTCACTCGCCCACAGGATGCCTTAGCAATGGTTCGCCAGGGGGTAAAAATAGGTACCCTGAATATTGGCGGTATGGCCTGGCGTCCTGGTAAGAAACAGTTAACCAAAGCAGTTTCATTAGATGACGATGATATTAACGCATTTCATGAGTTAAATAATCTTGGCGTCATACTGGATTTACGCGTCGTAGCGTCAGATCCCTCAATCAATATTATCGACAAAATAAACGAACAGTTAATCGCAAATTAAATAATAGCGCCTGTGTACATATGCTTTAACAGGCAGGGATGACGACACTTAAAAGGTGACAAATCATGGAAATAAGTACCCTACAAATCATTGCTATATTTCTTTTTTCCTGTATTGCCGGAATGGGCAGCGTGCTGGATGAATTTCAGACTCATCGTCCGTTAATTGCCTGTACGGTGATTGGTTTAATTCTCGGTGATTTAAAAACCGGAATTATGCTCGGTGGTACGCTGGAATTGATAGCTCTCGGCTGGATGAACGTCGGCGCGGCGCAATCTCCGGATTCTGCACTCGCCAGCATAATCTCCGCCATTCTGGTTATCGTTGGTCAGCAAAGCATCGCCACCGGAATCGCCATCGCGTTGCCTGTGGCTGCGGCAGGCCAGGTGCTGACGGTGTTTGCCCGTACCATCACCGTAGTGTTCCAGCACGCGGCGGATAAAGCAGCGGAAGAAGCACGGTTTCGCACTCTCGATATTCTGCATGTCTCCGCGCTTGGCGTGCAGGCACTGCGCGTTGCTATTCCGGCACTGATTGTCTCGCTGTTCGTCAGCGCAGATATGGTGAGCAATATGCTGAGCGCCATTCCCGAATTTGTGACCCGTGGACTGCAGATTGCTGGCGGTTTTATCGTGGTGGTCGGTTACGCCATGGTGCTTCGCATGATGGGCGTGAAATATTTGATGCCTTTCTTTTTCCTCGGTTTCCTCGCAGGTGGCTACCTCGATCTCAGTCTGCTGGCGTTCGGTGGCGTCGGCGTGATCATGGCCCTGCTCTACATCCAGTTAAATCCACAGTGGCGTAAAGCTGAACCACATCCCCAGACCACCACTATCACCGCCCTTGACCAACTTGATGATTAACGGAGCCATCATGGAACAGAGAAAAATTACACGCAGCGATCTGGTGAGCATGTTTCTGCGCTCCAACCTGCAACAGGCATCCTTTAACTTTGAACGTATTCACGGGCTGGGTTTTTGCTACGACATGATCCCCGCCATCAAACGACTTTACCCATTAAAAGAGGATCAGGTTGCGGCGCTCAGGCGACACCTGGTGTTCTTCAATACCACGCCAGCCGTATGTGGCCCGGTCATCGGCGTCACTGCCGCCATGGAAGAGGCGCGAGCCAACGGCGCGGAAATTGATGACGGTACCATTAACGGCATCAAAGTCGGTCTGATGGGACCATTGGCAGGAGTTGGCGATCCACTGGTCTGGGGAACGCTGCGCCCGATTACCGCCGCGCTCGGCGCATCTCTGGCACTTTCGGGCAACATTCTCGGCCCCCTGCTGTTCTTCTTTATTTTCAACGCGGTGCGTCTGGCGATGAAGTGGTATGGCCTACAGCTCGGCTTTCGCAAAGGGGTGAATATCGTCAGCGATATGGGCGGTAATTTGCTGCAAAAACTCACCGAAGGCGCGTCGATTCTCGGGCTGTTTGTGATGGGCGTGCTGGTGACCAAATGGACGTCAATCAACGTACCGTTGGTGGTTTCACAAACGCCTGCCGCCGATGGTGCCACCGTCACCATAACCGTGCAGAACATCCTCGACCAACTTTGCCCTGGTTTGCTGGCGCTCGGTCTGACGCTGCTGATGGTTCGTCTGCTCAACAAAAAAATTAACCCGGTATGGCTGATTTTCGCCCTGTTTGGTTTAGGGATTATCGGTAATGCGCTGGGCTTCCTGTCCTGATTCTTCGCCCCGGCGCAACCGTCGGGGCCATCGTTCAACATGAGGTGGTTTATGAAAACAACAGCTCTGCGTCTTTATGGCAAACGTGACCTGCGTCTGGAAACCTTTGACCTTCCTGAAATGCAGGAGGATGAAATCCTCGCAACGGTGGTCACTGACAGCCTGTGCCTCTCTTCCTGGAAAGAGGCCAATCTGGGTGAAAACCATAAAAAAGTACCCGACGATGTGGCGACCAATCCCATCATCATCGGCCACGAATTTTGCGGCGATATTCTGGCCGTGGGTAAAAAGTGGCAGCACAAATTCCAGCCGGGTCAGCGTTATGTGATTCAGGCCAACCTGCAACTCCCCGACCGCCCGGATTGCCCCGGCTACTCCTTCCCGTGGGTAGGCGGCGAAGCGACGCATGTGGTTATTCCCAACGAGGTCATGGAACAAGATTGCCTGCTGGCATACGACGGCGAAACCTATTTTGAAGGCTCGCTGGTTGAACCGCTTTCCTGCGTGATTGGCGCGTTCAACGCCAACTATCATCTTCAGGAAGGTAGTTATAACCACACGATGGGGATTCGCCCGCAAGGGCGCACGCTGATCCTCGGCGGCACCGGCCCGATGGGGCTGCTGGCGATTGATTATGCGTTGCATGGACCGGTTAACCCGTCGCTGCTCGTCATTACCGATACCGACAACGACAAATTGAGTTATGCACGCAAGCACTATCCATCAGAACCGCAAACACTGATTCATTATCTCAATGCCGCCGATGCAGCATTTGATACGTTAATGGCACTGAGTGGCGGTCACGGCTTCGATGATATTTTCGTCTTTGTGCCTAATGAAGGACTGGTGACTCTCGCCTCTTCCTTGCTGGCAACAGATGGTTGTCTGAATTTCTTCGCCGGACCGCAGGATAAGCACTTCAGCGCGCCAATTAATTTCTACGATGTGCATTATGCATTTACCCACTACGTGGGCACGTCAGGCGGCAATATCGACGACATGCGCGCAGCGGTCAAATTGATTGAAGAGAAAAAAGTGCAGGCCGCAAAAGTGGTAACACATATTCTTGGGCTGAATGCCGCGGGCGAAACCACGCTTGAATTGCCTGCCGTCGGCGGCGGCAAAAAGCTGGTGTATACCGGGAAATTCCTGCCGCTGACGTCACTCACGCAGATTCAGGATCAAGCACTGGCGGCGATTCTGGCGCGTCATCAGGGGATCTGGTCCGGTGAGGCGGAGCAATACCTGCTCGCCCATGCAGAGGCAATTTCCCATGATTAATCGCGCTACTTAACTCTGCATGTCGCTGGCTGGTCGCCGCGGCAACTTCGCGACCTGATGTGCGGCTGATTGCTGAAGCGGCACAATGTGCACGAGAAGAATAAAAAAACATCAGCGCCTTAAGGGGCGCTCAAATTGGTGGCAAAGTACACATTGTTTATGCCGGATACGGAATGAAGCCTTATTCGGCCTACATAATCTTGAAAATTCAATATATTGCAGTTATCTGGTAGGCCAGGTAAGCGTAGCGCATCAGGCAATCCTGTGTTTGTCATCAGTCTCAGCGCCTGTGCAATATGTGACATCGTGAGCCATGTCAGTAAGTGGTTAAATTCGCAGTGGTAGCATTCCTTCCGTGTTTTCTTACTAACCGGAGAAGTAATGGAACTGCTTTTATTGAGTAACTCGACGCTGCCGGGTAAAGCCTGGCTGGAACACGCGCTGCCGCTGATTGCTGAACAGTTGCAGGGTCGCCGTTCTGCGGTATTTATTCCTTTCGCTGGCGTAACGCAGACCTGGGATGATTACACAGCGAAAACTGCTGCGGTTCTCGCTTCGCTGGGTGTTTCTGTCACCGGTATTCATAGCGTTGTCGATCCCGTTGCCGCGATTGAAAATGCGGAAATTGTGATTGTCGGCGGCGGTAATACTTTCCAGTTGCTGAAACAGTGCCGCGAGCGTGGGCTGCTGGCACCAATTACTGACGTGGTGAAACGTGGCGCGCTGTATATTGGCTGGAGCGCAGGCGCTAACCTTGCTTGCCCAACCATTCGTACCACCAACGATATGCCGATTGTCGATCCGCAAGGTTTCGATGCGCTAAATCTGTTCCCGCTGCAAATCAACCCGCACTTCACCAACGCGCTGCCGGAAGGCCATAAAGGTGAAACCCGTGAGCAGCGTATTCGCGAACTGCTGGTCGTCGCGCCAGAACTGACGATTATTGGTCTGCCGGAAGGTAACTGGATCACAGTAAGTAAAGGTCACGCTACGCTGGGTGGCCCGAACACCACTTATGTGTTTAAGGCTGGTGAAGAAGCGGTGCCGCTGGAAGCGGGTCACCGTTTTTAAGTGAATTGCCGGATACATGATCCGGCATCTTGTTCATAGTGCCTGATGCGACGCTTTACGCGTCTTATCAGGCCTTCAGGGTCACGGTATTAATACTCGTCCCGTCCTTCATCTTCATCCGGCTGTTCCAGCACACTGTAAGCCACCGAACAAAACAGCGAGTTCAGACGCTGCATATCTCCCAGTAAGCCTAAATGTAGCGAACTGGTTTCAATACTCTGCACGTTTTGCTGGTGCAGGCGATCGACGTGGGCGTGGGAATAGCGGCGATTAAGAATGCGAAAACGATGTTTGCTGCGGCGCAAACGACGGGCGCTGGTAACATCGCCAGAGAAGAAAACCGACATTGCCAGTTTTAAATTACTGAGCAATTGCTCATAGAGCGCATCCAGTTCCTTCAAGCCATCAAGCGAAAATGCTCGCCTTGCTGCCAGCGATTTGTCGGCAATTTCACTCCCCATGCGCTCGACGATATCGGAGGCTTGTTCAAGGTTGAGCGACATTTCGATGATCTCCGCCCAGCGGCGCGACTCTTCTTCTGCCAGTTCCTCTTTTGGCATCCGCGCCAGATACAGCTTAATGGCGGTATAGAGAACGTTGATGTCATCAGCCAGCTTACGCAGCTCTTTCTCCTGCCGTGGCTCGCCGTGCATCACTTTATTCAACCCTTCCATCATCTGTTCCATGGCGTCGCCAATGCGCAGGGTTTCGCGGGCAGCGTTCGCCAGAGCAAGCGTGGGCGTATCCAGCGCGCTGACATCCAGATGTTTAGGCCGTAGCTGGGTATCCAGTTCCGGTTCATCGCGAATAATCGTTTTGCAAAACCGTGCCATCGGGTCAACGAATGGCAACATGACCAGGCAGCGTACAAGGTTGTAGAAGACGTGGAAATAGATCACCAATTCCGCTTTTGGCAATGGCAACTTCCCCATTGTCTCTGCCAGCAAATGAACAAACGGCAGGATAATCAGGCTACCCACCAGCTTAAACAGCAGGCTACCCAGCGCGACACGGCGGGCTGCGGCATTGGCGGCACTGTTGTTGAGCATCGCCAGCAGGCCGGAACCGAGGTTTGCACCAATCACCAGACAAAGCGCCACTGGGAAAGAGATAATGCCTGCGGCGGTCAGAGTCGCGGTCAGCAGTCCCGCGGCAAGGCTGGAGTAGCTGATAATGGCGAACATCGCACCAATCAGCGCATCCAGCAAAATGTCGCCAGTCAGCGAGGCAAAGATCACCTGAACGCCGTTTGCCTGAGTGATCGGCGTTACGGCCTGCACAATCAACTCCAGCGCCAGTAAAATCAGCCCAAGACCAATACCGACGCGGCCCAGTTGCCCGGCGCGTGACTGTTTGCGTCCGAGGAAAAAAATCACGCCGATAAAAATAAGTAACGGTGACAGCCAGGATAAATCGAAGGTGAGAATACGCGCCATCAGCGCCGTCCCGACATCTGCACCCAGCACAATCACCAGCGCAGGCGCGAGAGCAACCAGATCCTGAGCGACGAACGAGGTCACCAGCATGGTGGTGGCATTACTGCTCTGCACCAGTGCGGTAACGCCGATCCCCGCGCAAAAGGCGAGCGGCTTTTTTTCGACGCTCCGGCTAAGGACAGTACGCAGACGCGCGCCGAAGACGCGCATTACGCCTGTTCGAACAATATGAGTCCCCCAGACCAGCAGGGCGACGGCAGAAAGCAGGTGAAGCAAAGTTAGCACGGAATCAGGTTCTCCTTTTTGTTATGCATTTTCCTGTTAAGATTTTTCTAATCACGTTGTTTTTATCCAGGCATTTCTCTTGTATGTACTTTCAGTATAAGAGATTTATACAAGAAAGCATTTAAAAAGGCATTTATATAAAAATCCACCTGTATCTGTTGCTATTTCTGTCACACTTTCCCCTGTCGTTTACACCAGATAATCGTTGTCACTTTTGTGACCTCTGAGAAGATAAACAACGAAATATTTAAGACCAGATTCTGTGAATGAAAATAATTAAGTAACAACGGTATTACGGAGATTGAGCAGCTTACGGTAGCAAAACGCATAACTTCCTGAATCGCCAAAAAAGAGAAACTAAATAATTTTTGTCTTAAAAAACATTGCGCAGAAAAGAATAAAGAGAGCAATAATACTATTTGTAGCGTAACAGTGGCGACTGCATAAGCGTAAAAACCGCCTTCAACACCGATATCCTTAAGTAAAGAAAGTGAATGAACGATATCGGAATAAAAAGGGATACGACCATTACCAAGCGAGTAGAACAGATATGTGGCTATCGCGATAACATCCATGACACCCCAAAAAAGAAGAATGTATTTTTTATATTGACGTTGCATAAAGTAAATCCTTTTTACGAAAACAAATATTACCAGGAATTATTATAATTGCGGGCGTTTTTGGATTAACACTCCACCCGTATTTTTTAAACCTCTGTCAGCTATACCTTCACTAAATAAGACATCGATACGCCCTTTACTTTTATCGTGATACAGAATACTGCATGAGATACACCTTATACCCTCTTTGGATTTACGAAAATCTAACCAATAACGACCATCATAAAATACCCACTCCACACCTGTTTTTATATTAATCATCCAATCATTATAACCTGTTGGTTTTTTTCCTAATAGTTCAGTAACTTCGGACTCTGAACATCCTTCGAAAGCGAAAAAATCTATTTCATCAATTTTTATCATGTTCAATAATCCATTATTTATGACATTAAAAACCGGGGCAAATACCCCGGTGTTATCACTTACTCGGCATCATACCCCAGATTCGGTGCCAACCAACGCTCGACTTCGGTAACGCTCATTCCTTTACGGCGGGCATAGTCTTCAACCTGATCGCGCTGAATTTGCGCCACCGCGTAATACTTGCTGTCTGGATGACTGAAGTACCAACCCGAAACCGATGCACCCGGCCACATGGCGAAGGATTCCGTGAGTTTCATACCGGTATGTTTTTCCACTTCCAGCAGCTCCCAGATTGTGGCTTTTTCCGTATGTTCCGGGCAGGCAGGGTAGCCCGGTGCCGGACGGATGCCCTGGTAGTTTTCGCGGATCAGCTCTTCGTTGCTGAGGTTCTCGTTCGGCGCATAGCCCCAGTAGACTTTACGCACACGCTCATGGAGATACTCCGCAAAGGCTTCCGCCAGACGGTCGGCAAGCGCTTTCACCATGATTTTGTTGTAATCATCATGCTGTGCTTCAAAGGCATCAGCCAGTGCGTCCTCTTCCAGCCCGCCAGTCACGGCAAATGCGCCGATGTAATCCGCTTTGCCGGAAACCTTCGGCGCAACGAAGTCAGCGAGACAGTAGTTAGCGAAGCCGGTTTTTTCGGTCTGTTGGCGTAGATGGTGGCTGACATTAATCACATGGGTACGCGTTTCGTCACGGTAGATTTCAATGTCATCGCCCACACGGTTTGCCGGGAACAGGCCCACCACACCACGCGGGTTCAGCATTTTTTCGGCGCTTAATTTATCCAGCATGTCGTTGGCGTCTTTAAACAGCCGCTGCGCCTCAACACCTACCACTTCATCTTCCAGAATGCGCGGATACTTCCCGGCCAGCGACCAGGTCATAAAGAACGGCGTCCAGTCGATGTAATTACGCAGCGTTTCGATGCTGGCTTCGACTTCCTGCACACCGAGACGGTGCGCCACCGGCGGCGTGTAAGCCTGCCAGTCAAAAGCGAAGTCGTTATCACGCGCCGCTTCCAGCGTGACCGGTGGTGTGCGTGGTTTCTTTCGTCCGTGCTGAATACGCACGGTTTCGTACTCCTTGCGGGTACGAGCAACGAAATCATCGCGCTGAGTGTCGGAAAGCAGCGCCGCCACCACACCAACGGTGCGCGATGCGTTCTGCACATACACCGTCGGGCCGCTGTAGTTCTGCTCGATTTTCACCGCCGTGTGCGCTTTTGAGGTGGTCGCGCCGCCAATCAATAGCGGAATGGTGAAGCCCTGACGCTCCATCTCTTTCGCCACGTTAACCATCTCGTCCAGCGACGGCGTGATCAGCCCCGAAAGGCCAATCAAATCAGCATTCACTTCTTTAGCGGTACGGAGAATTTTTTCCGCAGGCACCATCACGCCGAGATCGACAATTTCGTAGTTGTTACATTGCAGCACCACGCCAACGATATTTTTACCGATGTCGTGGACATCACCCTTCACTGTGGCGATCACCATCTTGCCGTTGGTTTTACCCTGCTCTTTGCTGGCTTCAATGAACGGCTCGAGATACGCCACCGCCTGCTTCATTACGCGCGCCGATTTCACCACCTGCGGCAGGAACATTTTGCCCTCGCCAAACAGGTCGCCGACCACGTTCATGCCGTCCATCAACGGGCCTTCAATCACTTCAATCGGACGCGTAGCCTGCTGGCGGGCTTCTTCGGTATCCTGCTCGATAAACTCGGTAATGCCTTTGACCAGCGAGTATTCCAGACGTTTATTCACTTCCCACGAGCGCCACTCCGCCTGCTGGGTGTTAGCGGTGTCGTCGGTTTTGCTGCCGCGATATTTCTCGGCAAGCTCCAGTAAACGCTCGGTGCCATCGTCGCGACGGTTGAGGATCACATCCTCCACCGCGTCGCGTAGTTCGGTAGGCAGGTCGTCGTAAATCGCCAGTTGCCCGGCGTTGACGATCCCCATATCCATGCCATTGCGAATAGCGTAGTAGAGGAACACCGCGTGAATGGCTTCGCGCACCGGATCGTTGCCACGAAACGAGAACGACACGTTAGAAACGCCGCCGGAAATCAGTGCGTGCGGCAGTTCACGTTTGATGTCTTCACACGCGCCGATAAAGTCCTGTGCGTAATTGTTGTGCTCTTCAATGCCAGTTGCGACCGCGAAGATGTTCGGGTCGAAGATGATATCTTCAGCCGGGAAGCCAACCTCTTCGGTGAGGATTTTGTACGCCCGACGGCAAATCTCGATTTTCCGTGCGCGGGTATCGGCCTGGCCCTGTTCGTCAAAAGCCATTACCACGACTGCCGCACCGTAGCGACGCAACAGTTTCGCGTGATGGATAAAGGCGTCGACACCCTCTTTCATCGAGATAGAGTTAACAATGCCTTTGCCCTGGATACACTTCAGACCTTTTTCAATAACGTCCCATTTTGAGGAGTCGATCATTATCGGCACGCGAGCGATATCCGGTTCACCGGCAATCAGATTGAGAAAACGCACCATCGCCGCTTCGGCATCGAGCATCCCTTCATCCATGTTGATATCGATAATCTGCGCACCGTTTTCCACCTGCTGACGCGCCACATCCAGCGCCTCGCTGTATTTCTCTTCTTTGATCAGGCGCTTGAACTTAGCGGAACCGGTGACGTTGGTGCGTTCACCCACGTTCACAAACAGGCTATCTTCGCCAATGTTCAGCGGCTCCAGGCCGGACAAGCGGCAGGCTACGGGAATTTCCGGTAGTTTGCGCGGCGCTAATCCTTCTACTGCACGACTCATCGCTGCAATATGTTGTGGCGTGGTGCCGCAGCAGCCGCCGACGATATTGAGAAAGCCTGCTTCTGCCCATTCACGTATCTGTTTTGCCATCGTGTCGGCGTCGAGATCGTATTCACCAAAGGCGTTGGGCAGCCCGGCGTTCGGGTGGGCGGTGACGTAGCATTCCGCAATACGCGACAGTTCCTGTACGTACTGGCGCAGTTCGTCTGGCCCCAGCGCACAGTTCAGGCCAAAGGTCAGCGCTTCGGCGTGGCGCAGGGAGTTGTAAAACGCTTCAGTGGTCTGCCCGGAGAGCGTGCGCCCGGAGGCGTCGGTGATGGTGCCGGAGATCATAATCGGCAGTTCAACGCCCAGCGCTTCAAACTCCGTTTTCACCGCAAAGACCGCCGCTTTGGCGTTAAGGGTGTCGAAAACGGTTTCAATCAGGATCAGGTCCGCGCCACCTTCCACCAGCGCTTTGGTGGATTCTCGATAAGCCGCCACCAGCTGGTCAAAAGTGATGTTGCGGAATGCCGGATCGTTGACGTCCGGAGAAATAGACGCCGTGCGGTTGGTCGGGCCGAGAACACCGGCAACGTAGCGCGGTTTCTCCGGCGTGCGGGCAGTCCACTCGTCAGCACAGGCGCGCGCCAGTTTCGCCGCCGCAAAGTTGATTTCCGCCGACAGGGATTCCATTTGGTAATCCGCCATCGCAATAGTCGTGGAGTTGAAGGTGTTGGTTTCGATGATATCCGCGCCCGCTTCAAAGTAGGCGTTGTGGATAGCGGCGATCACTTCCGGTTTGCTGAGCACCAGCAGGTCGTTGTTGCCTTTGAGATCGCATGGCCAGTCGGCAAAGCGTTCACCACGAAAATCGGCTTCGTTCAGTCGATAGCTCTGGATCATGGTGCCCATACCGCCGTCCAGCACCAGAATACGTTCATTTAACTGCGCACGCAGTTGTTCCACTTTGCTGCTCACACTTGCTCCCGACACGCTTAACCCAGATTTAATAAAAATTCAACAAACCATACTGGCATAAACGCATCTGTGGTAAAAGCGACCACCACGCAACATGAGATTTGTTCAACATTAACTCATCGGATCTGTTCAGCAACTATTGCATTCGCTGATAATAAAAATGAAAATGATTTCCACGATACAGAAAAAGGAGACTGTCATGGTCGCACCCATTCCCGCAAAACGCGGCAGAAAACCCGCCGTTGCCACCGCACCAGCGACTGGACAGGTTCAGTCTTTAACGCGTGGCCTGAAATTACTGGAGTGGATTGCCGAATCCAATGGCAGTGTGGCACTCACGGAACTGGCACAGCAAGCCGGGTTACCCAATTCCACGACCCACCGCCTGCTAACCACGATGCAGCAACAGGGCTTTGTCCGTCAGGTCGGCGAACTGGGTCACTGGGCAATCGGCGCACACGCCTTTATGGTCGGTAGCAGCTTTCTCCAGAGCCGTAATTTGTTAGCGATTGTTCACCCTATCCTGCGCAATCTAATGGAAGAGTCTGGCGAAACGGTCAATATGGCGGTGCTTGATCAAAGCAATCACGAAGCGATTATTATCGACCAGGTACAGTGTACTCACCTGATGCGTATGTCCGCGCCTATCGGCGGTAAATTGCCGATGCACGCTTCCGGTGCGGGTAAAGCCTTTCTGGCCCAACTGAGCGAAGAACAGGTGACGAAGCTGCTGCACCGCAAAGGGTTACATGCCTATACCCACGCGACGCTGGTGTCTCCTGTGCATTTAAAAGAAGATCTCGCCCAAACGCGCAAACGGGGTTATTCATTTGACGATGAGGAACATGCGCTGGGGCTGCGTTGCCTTGCAGCGTGTATTTTCGATGAGCACCGCGAACCGTTTGCCGCAATTTCAATTTCCGGACCGATTTCACGTATTACCGATGACCGCGTGACCGAGTTTGGCGCGATGGTGATTAAAGCGGCGAAGGAAGTGACGCTGGCGTACGGTGGAATACGCTGACTTTTTCGCCTCTGATTTATACGAATCGGACGCTAAACCGCTGCCTGCGCCGATACGCATAAACATCTTCCACATGCCCTTCACGTATGCGGTTTTGTAGTGCGCGCCAGTAATCAGCGCGGAACAAGTCGGCGTGCATCTCTTCAAATAGCGGACCAATACGCGGGTCGGCACATAACCAGTGACGGAACTCTTCCGGGAAAACATCGCCCGGCGAGACGCTGTACCACGGTTCGCTGGCAAGTTCGTCTTCCGGGTAGCGCGGCAGCGGGATGTCGCGGAAATTCACTTCCGTCATGTAGCAAATTTCGTCGTAATCATAAAACACCACGCGCCCGTGACGGGTGACGCCAAAGTTTTTAAATAACATATCCCCAGGGAAGATGTTGGCAGCGGCAAGCTGGCGAATGGCGTTGCCGTACTCTTCAATGGCATCACGCAATTGCTGCCCCTCAACTTGCTCAAGCCAGATATTAAGCGGCACCATCCGTCGTTCGATATAGAGATGGCGAATCACAATTTGTTCGCCGAGATCGGTGATTTTTTCCGCTGCTTCCTGGAGCAGTAATTCCATTAATGCCGGGGAAATATGCCGCTTCTCCAGCACAAAGTTTTCAAACTCCTGGGTGTCCGCCATTCGGCCCACGCGATCATGCTCTTTCACCAGTTGGTAGCAGGCACGAACGTGAGCGGCAGACATCTCTTTCTGCGGCGCGAACCTGTCTTTGATGACTTTGAATACTCGATCAAAACCCGGCAACGTAAACACCAACATCACCATTCCACGAATACCCGGCGCTTCAATGAACTGCTCATTACAGCCCTGTAGATAAACGAGATATTCGCGGTAGCTTTCGGTTTTGGCGTGCTTCTGGCAGCCGATAGCCATATACAATTCAGCGGTGGTTTTACCTGGCAGAATTTCCCG
>OBVJ01000584.1_pt1 | contig 13614 bp, 8 predicted proteins | sample 1495071 | NCBI WGS metagenome assembly OBVJ01 (sample SAMEA2579985, study PRJEB22360) | human gut metagenome | reverse complement strand
GTCGGGTTTTTGATTTCTGTGTTTCGTGCGCTTAATCGAGTCTCACGCTTCAGTGAGCAAATTGCCCCTCCCCAACAGACATCACGATTCACAAGGTCAAAAATTCTGTTCCATGAAGTACCGTACAAAGATAAAGAGAAAAATGCCTTATGCGGGATGTAGCTGTCGCGTCTTTATCGGGAAACTATACGTAATTGCCACTTTGTCTTCGGTAATCAGAAAAAGAAGACCTGCCATTTTAATAAATATTATTTCTCTGGGAACGGGGATTTTTTATAAGCAATATGACGAGTTAAACATTATATTTTTATAAGGATTATATGAGATTAAAGAAATCTGCCATAAAGACAGATTTCTTTAACATATAATTAGAGATTTGCGACGTTATGATAAACTTTTTGTACATCGTCGTCATCTTCAAGGGCATCAACAAGCCCTTCAAAGATTTCTAAATCTTCTGGGGAAAGCTCAACTTCAGATTGAGCAATCATTTCTAATTCTGTTGTTGAGAACTCAGTGATTCCAGCTGCTTTTAGCGCCGCGATTCCTTTATGAAGGTCAGTAGGTTCAGTATAAATAACAATATTACCTTCTTCTTCAGTTACATCACGAACATCAACTTCAGCTTCAAGCAAAATTTCAAAAATATGGTCAGGGTCTGTTCCTTTAAATACAATCACACCCGTATTGTCAAACATATAGCTGACAGAACCTGCCGCTCCGATATTGCCGCCTTTTTTATTGAAAATTGTGCGAACGTTAGCAATCGTACGGTTAACATTTGAAGTCAATGTCTCAGCAATAATCATTGAGCCATTAGGACCAAAGCCTTCATAACGTCCCTGTACGAACGTTTCATCTCCACCGCCTTTGGCTTTATCAATTGCTTTATCAATAACGTGCTTTGGAACTTGTGCCTGCTTTGCACGTTCAATAACGAATTTTAAAGATGTGTTTAATTCTGGATCGGGTTCACCTTGTTTGGCAGCAGCATAGATTTCTACACCGAATTTTGCATAAATTTTAGACGTTGCACCGTCTTTAGCCGTTTTTTTAGCAACAATATTGGCCCATTTACGTCCCACTGGAATGATCTCCTCGAAAATTTATTTACATTACTGGTAAATCGTTAACATGTGTTAATTCAGCATATTATATCATAACAGGAAAAATCTCGTCTATTAGAAATAAAAATATTCTAAAGCCATAATCTTATATTTAATTTTATAAAAACTAATGTTGTTGGCGGGATTTTTTATAATTGTGTTTTGAAAGCATACTTGCTTTTAATATGTGGAAATCATTAAGACGATAATAAAACTCGCATCTGCCCAAGGAAGCAAACAGCCCGCGTTTATTGCAGGCTATTTGCCAGATGTCTTACTTAATCCTTCACATCTATTTCTGATAAGAAGGTTCATAACTTATTATCGGAACGGCGGCTCATTAAAGGTTCGTAATTTACGTGAATGCAGTCGGTCGCCTTCTGCGCGCAGCAAATCGATCGCCCGAATGCCAATTTGCAGGTGTTCGGAAATAGCGCCTTCATAAAAACGGTTAGCCTGGCCGGGAAGCTTAATCTCACCATGTAACGGTTTATCTGAAACACACAGTAGTGTCCCGTATGGCACGCGGAAACGATATCCTTGCGCGGCAATGGTTGCACTTTCCATATCAATTGCTACGGCCCGGCTTAAGTTAAAACGAAGTGCAGAAGCTGAGTAACGTAACTCCCAGTTCCTGTCATCTGTGGTTACCACAGTACCTGTACGCAGCCGCTGTTTGACTTCCTCACCAGGCCTGCCGCTGACTAACTTGGTAGCGTCATAAAGCGCACGTTGCACTTCAGCAATGCTCGGAATAGGAATATCGGGCGGCAGAACCGCATCAAGAACGTGGTCATCGCGTAAATAAGCGTGTGCAAGGACATAATCTCCAATGGCCTGGCTTTCACGTAATCCGCCACAGTGACCAATCATCAACCAGACATCCGGGCGTAGCACTGCCAGATGATCGCAGATGGTTTTAGCATTGGACGGTCCCACGCCAATATTCACCAGAGTAATACCCCGACCATCAGCGGTAATTAAATGCCATGCTGGCATCTGGTGTTTTTTCCATGCAAGGTCGGAAATGGCTTCTTCTGGCGCTTCGGTTTCGGCAGTGATCCAGTTCCCGCCAGCACAAGAAAGGGCAATGTAGGGACTATCAGGATCGAGGATCTGGCTGCATCCCCAACGAACGAATTCATCCACATAACGTGTGTAGTTGGTAAACAAGACGAACGGTTGAAAATGTTCTACTGGCGTACCGGTATAATGGCGCAACCGTGCGAGGGAAAAATCAACCCGGCGAGCATCAAAATGCGATAACGGGGAGAATTCCGTTGGATGATAAATGCCGTCTGCAGTTTCATCGCCGATTTGCGCCAGTTCTGTTGTCGGGAAGTAGCGAGTTAAACCAGCGCTCATTGAGCGATCAAGTGTTAATTCAGAGCCATCGATGACATAAGGATAAGGGATTTCATGCTGCGAGGGTTGCACAGAGATATGCGCACCATAATCCTGATACAGCAACGTAAGTTGTTCATTGAGATACGAACGAAAGAGAGTAGGGCGAGTAATCGTGGTGGTGTAACTGCCTGCGTGAGTAAAACGACCAAATGCGCGCGTTTTGGGGGGATTAGTTGTGCTACCGTCCCAGGTTACGGTCAGTGATGGATAGACAAAAAGACCTTGTTTGCGGGCGTTTTCATCAGGTAATTCGCCACTTGTAATATATTTGCCAATGGCGTTGCGTAAAGCAACTACAGATTGCTCATACAGCGCGTCGAGTTTATCCAGTGCCTGAGCTGGGGTCAGACCGGAGCCCTTATTATTCATGTGTGTCTCCTGTTCCATACAATTACCGCACATCCGATAGTATGTCACAGGAATGTGAAACAAAAGTGTAAGGCGAAGATCGGATGATCTTCGCCAGGCTATTAAGCGCGTTGATTGTCTTTCATCAACAAAGCGGTCATTGCGGAAATCAGGCATCCAGCCAGCAAATAAATAGCGACGCTATGCCAGTTCCCGGCAAAGTAAGTGATGAGTGCAGCGGCAATAAAAGGCGTAAATCCACCGCCAACCACACTGGCAACCTGATAACCGACTCCAGCACCACTGTAGCGATAACTGGCACCAAACATTTCGGTAAACATCGGTTGTTGCACACACACCACCATGTCATGCGCAATGTTTGCCAGCATTATGGAGAAGAAAACTATCCAGAAAATAGATTGTGCTTCAAGCGCCATAAAGAAAGGAAATGCGCTCAACGTTCCGATCAACGCGCCTGTGATATAAACCCTGCGCCGACCAAAACGATCGGCAAGCCAGGCAAAACAGGGAATTGTCAGGCAGCTTAATCCACCGACCAGCAAACCAATATTAAGGAAAAGTTCGCGCGGTAACCCCATATTCTGGGTTGAATAATTAAGTGCAAAGGCAGTAACAATGTACATCGTCAGCAACTCGCACAGTCGTAGTGCAATAATCTTCAGAAAAGCACCGGGATGTCGTAACAGAGCTTCGATAACCGGGATGCGTTTTTTCGCGGCCGCTTGATTATGTTGCTGTTGTTCAAATTCCGCGGACTCCTCCATGCCATTGCGCACCCACAATGCTCCCAGTACCAGTACGATGCTAAACAGGAAAGGAATGCGCCAGCCCCAGCTTAAAAACTGTTCGTCAGTCGTCATCATACTGATCAATGAAACCAGTCCGGTTGAAAGCAGTAAACCTACTCCGTAGCCAACTTGTACACCGCTACTGTAAAAGGCTTTTTTATTTTTCGGCGCACTTTCAACGGAAAGCAACGCTGCGCCTCCCCATTCGCCGCCGACGGCAAATCCCTGAATGGCACGCAGTGTCACCAGCAAAATAGGTGCCCACCACCCAATGGTCGAGAATGAAGGAAGAATACCAATCAAGGCTGTCGCGATGCCCATCATCCAGACGGTCAGCATTAACATGCGCTTACGTCCCAGCCGGTCACCAAAGTGACCGAAAATGACACCGCCGAGCGGTCGGAAAAGGAAGCCGACACCAAAGGTGGCAAATGCGGCGAGCGTTCCCATCGCCGGGCTTACTTGCGGGAAAAACTCGCGATTAAACACCAGTGCGGCGGTAATGCCATAGAGTAAAAAATCATACCAGTCGACGACGGCACCAGCGAAACTGCCTAACGCAGCTCGTCGGGCGCGACTTAACGAAAGCGTCCCTTCATCGGGACGAGTGGAGATGAGCGTGGAGTCCATAATGATCCTGTTTGTACTGTCTTTTTATAATTAGTATGGAAAAGGTAACTCACATTGCCGTCGATCTATAAACGAACCTTATGAGACTACCTCGACAGAGCGCATCTGCAAATGATTTTATGGCTGATTAGCGGCAACATGAAAAATTCGATGGAAGATGAAAGCGCAGGAGTTGCTGGTGTTGTTTAAGGATTAAGCAGAGGGCCCACAGGTTCGAGATATGAAACATAAAAGTCCGCATATGCACAAAATTGCACCCTGATGATTCTGATAGACTGCATTGCATTATAACCAGTAGGGAGGCGAGGTTAGTTATGTTTTTAGTATCATTGTTGAGACGTATTGCATTTAGTTACTACGATTATAAAGCTTATAATTTTAATATTGAAAAAACAGACTTTGTTGTCATACATATTCCCGATCAGATTGGCGATGCTATGGCCATCTTTCCTGTTATTCGGGCGCTTGAATTGCATAAAATTAAGCATCTATTAATTGTTACGTCGACAATTAATTTAGAAGTCTTTAATGCGCTCAAACTTGAACAGACTAAATTAACATTAGTCACAATGACTATGCAGGATCACGCAACATTAAAAGAAATAAAAGATTTAGCGAAGAACATAACACTGCAATACGGTACGCCGGATCTTTGTATAGAGGCGATGCGTAAAAAGAACCTGAAAACGATGATATTTATCAGTCAGTTGAAAGCAAAAACGAATTTCCAGGTCGTCGGTTTAACCATGAAGTGCTATTCCCCTTTGTGTAAGAACGCGTCCCGGATGGATCAGAATCTCCGGACTCCTGTACCCATGACATGGGCATTTATGATGCGTGAGGCGGGTTTTCCGGCAGTCAGGTCAATATATGAATTGCCATTAAGCGATGATGTACTCGATGAGGTACGCGAGGAAATGCGATCGTTAGGATCTTACATTGCGCTCAATTTAGACGGTAGCTCGCAGGAACGTACATTTTCATTATCGATTGCAGAAAATCTAATAGCAAAAATTCAAAGTGAAACAGATATTCCAATAGTGATCGTTTATGGACCCAAAGGGGAAGATAAAGCCAGGGCATTAGTGGATTGTTATAATAATGTCTACCGTTTATCCTTATCACCCTCGATTAAACGTTCAGCAGCAATCATAAAAGATGCTTATATTGCAATAACTCCTGACACCTCAATATTACCCTATAATACCCCTGTTGTTGCAATTTATGCTGATTACAAAACGCGATGGCCCGCAATGGCCGATGTTTCGGAGTCAGTCGTCGTTGGGCAAAAAACTGACAATATAAGTCTGGATGAATTCGCAAAGGCATTAAAAAGTGTTTTGGCGAGAATTTGAGGCAGTACTTATGCATAGTAATGCCGATCTGTTATGAACGGTGGTGTCATCAATACTCTGAGGCTGGTCAATCATCACAGAAAACCAGCCTTTGGATCAAAGCAATACTCACCGAAAATGATCATAGTCACACCGAACGCGATTCAGGAGGAACTGTTTGGTAAATAGCACCACCGGATCTTGGGGGCGCTGTGATTATTACAGTATTGCTATCACCGTCATTTTTGAATGTCACTTTACCAGTAGCATCAACGCCTACCCAGGAGGCCGAGCTTGAAAACGAATAATCAGCCGCCGTTTTTCCTGGTGCAAAGTTGTCATTATTCAACTGATAATACGCCCCGGTAAATCCCTGCGAAGGGAATGAAGCTGTCGGTAGGTTTGCACTATTCACTGACACTGTACCCGTCATTGGTCTGGTTTCCGCGCTAATGAATTCTATCGTGGTACTCAGACCCGCCTGATGAACACCATTCAATACGGGGATCAGCGTTGCGATACCCTCTCCGCCTCCTGTAACAGTAGCTTTGTAATCACCGTTGATATTTTGACTGTAATCAATTGCGCTAATTTTCATATAGGGCACGTTTGTACCTGATTGCACAAATTCTATCCCTTAAGAAACTTTGATCGGATTGCCTGATATATCGTGCAGAACAAGATGTAGCTCAGCACTATCGGTAAAGTCCCCTTTCAGTGATGACTGGTTGTTCTTAAGGATGGACTGCGAGGCGTCTGCTGGGCCTGCCACTAGCGATATATCTACTGTTTGCATTCCACCTGCGCTTGTGACTGCGCTTACAGTGACGCTCCCCGTTATCTCACCTTTCACGCTTGTTGTCGCGATTCCGTTTTGATCGGTCACCGCTGTTAATGACGTTAATGTGGTGGAGCCGCTTTTTAAGGCGAAGTACACAGTGGGACCTTCGATCAGGTTACCACTGCCATCCTCAACCGTTGCCTTTAAGGTACTTAAATCACTGTTGGTGGCGGCGATAGTCGACGGATCAGCGATAAAGCTAGCAACATGTGCGGTGCTTGGGTTGCCAGTAACCTTCACGGTTGTCTGTGTCTGTATTGTGACGCCGTTATGGAACGATGCAGTCACCGTATATGTACCGACTTTATTGCTGGTCAGAACGACTGGAGCCTGACCTGAAGAGTTGGTTCTCACTTTTCCGCCACTTAACGTCGCACCTTCTAGCGTTACGCTAAAGTTGATGACCTGACCCTCCACTGGAGTGCCATTTGCAGAGGTTAGCGTTGCCGTCAGAGTAGCGCCTTTAGGAGCATTGACACCGATAAGCGGACTGGACGTGAGTGTCAGTTTTTCATCAATAGCCTCCAGTTGTTTCTCAAGTGAAGCTCCATTCGCTAGGGATGCTTTTACAGTATACGAGCCGTTTCTTTCAGGCGTCATGGTGACCTCGGCTACTCCCTGCGTATTAGTAGAGACCGTATTCTGGCTGATGATCATTTGCGAGGATGGCGCTGCACTGAATGTCGCGGGTTGATGCGTCACCGGGTTGCCAAACTGGTCGTTAACGTGAGCTTTAACTGCTATGTCTTGTGCGACCATGACCTGACCTTCAGGTATCTCCTGACTGGTAATCGTCGCAGAATTAACATCTACCTTGGCATTCAGTAATCGCGAGATGACTTCAGTAGGTTTATCTGCCAGAGAGGCTGAAACTGTTTTTAGTCCGACCTCGGTGCTTGTCACAAGAATTTCAGCGAAAACCTGATCATCCGTTTCAACGCTGGTGCTGCTTAGCGTGACGGAGGTTCCGCGGAAATTAACTTTTATACCTTCTACTGGGTTGCCGTTTCCATCAGTCACTGTTGCCTGTAGCCTGGTCATTCCAATGTTATTGGCGATGAAATTGTCCTCGGTAACGTTAAGATTAACCTGCGCAGTGAGCGTATCCGCAGTAAAGTTCACCACCAACTGCTCACTCTTACCGCCAACCATCGATGCTGTCACGGTATGAGCGCCTGCTTTTGTACCTTTCAGCGTGACTTTCGCTTTGCCATCGGCATCAGTAACCGCTTTGTCGCCATCGCTCAGCGTGAAGTTCGCCTTCACATCTTCCGGTAGAGTAAATGTTACCTCAGTGTTGGCTATCGCATTGCCCTCTGTATCAGCGACGGTGCTGTTAGTGTCGTGAGATCGTTATTGTCGGCAATCACCGGATCCTTCGAGGCTGCCAGCGTGATTTCAGCATTCGTGACGTTCGGCACATAGTTCACTGTTTGTTGCATCGAATCGCCATTTTCGAGGGTTGCCGTCACGGGAGTTCTTCAGGCTGAAATCTTCATCCACGCCCAGCGTGATTCTTGCGGTACCGAAGCGGCTTAACCAGTCTGTCATTACCCCTGAAGCCTGAGAAGAGGCCCATCCACGTGCTATGTTTGCCGCTTGCTCGCTGTTCATATCTTCGGCGAGCAGAGATCCAATTAGCTGTGAAGTACTGGCTATCTGTTGCTCAAGGTTGCCACTGCTGTTACCCGGCGGCGGGGTTAAATTTTTTTCACTAACTTGTGCCGGGACATCCAGTTCATCACCCGGGCGGACATTACGAACAAACGTACGAAACTGGTTGAGTTTGCGTAACAGGGGGGTATCTATAATTTGTTGCACAGGACAAATATATCTGGCTTCTGTACAGAGTCTTAAATTTTGACCATAAATAAAACCGTCCCTGTCAAGCATGCATAGTTTATCAAGTAGGTCTCCCACAAACTGCCTGAATTTTATTTTTCCATTAAAAGTTTGTATCTTCTTAAGTATCACAGGAGACTGGAAATAGACCGATAGTAGGATGTTGCCACTCAAGGCATGACGATAAATATCGCTAGGAGTAATTTTTTGTTTTATGGCTTTGGTAGTGATCTCAACTGCTTCCGTTATAGTGACCCATGTTGACATATAATGAGTTATAAGCAAAGGCTGATATTTTTTTGACATAATATTATCTCCTTCTACACAACAATTCGTTCCTTTAAGGAAAAAGATTGGTGTCACAAGTATTTATCTATGATTAATCAGAGGGTTTATGACAGAGAAAAGGATGTATATTTCTGAGTAAACATGTACAGGCCTATGGGGTGACTATTTAATGAGTAAATGCCGAATGATTTTCGGGGTGATGATTATAACTTGAGGAAAAATCCCAGCGTGGTTTGAGTCGTGTACCTGAGTGATATTTGTGTTATGTATGCATTGATTGCAGCAGAATAAATATAGTTCAGGCTAGTATAGTTTGTGGTAGCTATGAGAATATATAATCTATTTTACCTATAAAATAATTTATATGTATGGTTTTTTTTTAGGTTGTTTGTCTGTGCTTTTATATTCTGGAGATGTGCCTTGTATATAGGATTGTTTGTTGGTTGTATTTTTTAATGTTGCACTGTTGTGAATTTTTATTTTGATATGATTATTTCTTTAGTATAAGGAGAGAAAGGAACGAGAAAGTTAAATCTATTTATCCTAATCGCAATTTCATTGTTTAAATAATCACTATGGATTAATATTTTTGCGACTTTGCTGAGTTACTGGTTTTAACTAGTGGTGTAAAAGGGATACCTTTTCGGTATCCCTTTTACAATAATCAGAAGAAATCAATTCGCGTATTGATACCGACGGTGCGACCCATATTGACCTGCGCGACGGCGCTGCTGCCGTTCATGTAGCCATAGGTACGGTAACGACGGTCGAACAGGTTATCGACATAGACGGAAATGTTCATCCGTTCAGTCGCCTGCCAGCCCAGGCTGCTGTCCAGGGTGGCATAGGTGCCTTGCCGCAACTGGTTGTCGCCATCGAAATAATGCGGCCCGACCAGATTAACCGCCAGTCGGGGCATCAGTGCGCCATAGCGCGTATCAATCACGCCGTTCACGCTGCTTCCCGCGCCATAACGTGGTACGAACGGCACCCGGTTACCGTGATACAACTCACTGTCATTGGTGAATTCGGAACGGATCACGTTGCCATTGATATCCCATGACCAGCCTGGCGCAAACCGCCACTTCGCTTCAAGCTCAACGCCGGTGGCGTCGGCTTTACCCGCATTGCTTAATGTCTGCATCCCGACCGGGCCAGAGTAAAGCTGCATGTCTTTGGTGTGGGTATAAAACGTCGCGGCTTGCAGCGTGACGTCAGCGGTTTCGTAGCGGGTGCCAAGTTCATAGTTGATGGATTTCTCGGCGACGAACGGTTTGGCATCAAGACCCGCAGTAGGCACGATGTTGTACCCGGAAGGTTTATATCCCTGGGCTACACGGGTATACACTCTCCAGTCATCGGTCAGCATATAGCCTGCGGATAGCTGCCCGAGCACCTGATCGTCATTGCTCTTACCCTGGTCGCCAAACGGGTTGCCGAGCATGCTGCCGTGATATTGTGTACTGGATTTATCATGCGAGAAGCGCACGCCGCCGCCGATATCAAAACGATCGGTTAAATGCCAGGTCAGGTCACTGTATGCGGCCAGCGTTTCAGCGGTGGTATAGCCGGTACTGCTTAAATAAGGCATTGTCGGCATGTCGTAGGCTGAATTTAACTTCTCGCGGGTGTTCTGCCGGTACAGCCCAAACACCATATCAACGGTACGCGCATCGCCCAGGGTTGCGGCGCGCAGCTCCTGCACATCCTGATTCCAGCGCTGAGGCATATTGACGATTAACGAACCGGAAGGGAAGGTGCGCGAATAATGCTGCTGCTGCCAGGCGCTGATCAGGTTGAAAACCCAGTCATCGGTGGTGTATTTCCCACTCAGGGTCTGGCTGTCAGTGCAGCGCCGCATGTACGGGTCTGGTGAACCATCGCTGATCGACAGCTTACGGCCCTTAATATCATTCCATCCCACATAGGCATCCTGGGTGGCGCGGGTACATTCGCGTGAGGCGGCAAAGCCCATTTCCCAGGGCTGATCGTCCGGCGCCAGACGCAGTTTCACATTCCCTATGCTGGCGCGGGTGCCGCCTAAGTCATCGCTTCCCGTCGCGGGGTTAATCATGTCGCCGTCATCAACCTGGCGTAACAGGGTGACGCTGCCGTACAGCAGGCCATCCTGAATGGGGCCGCTCAGGTTGAACTTACTTCGATAACTGTCGCGGCTACTGACGCCGCCTTCAATATAGCCGCGCGGCGTGCTGTCCGGCTGCTGGGTGACGATGTTGATGATCCCGCCCTGAGCGCTTTTGCCATATAACGTTCCCTGTGGGCCTCGCAGCAACTCCACGCTTTGCACATCGGTAAGCGCCTGGATGGTGTTGGTGGAAAGCTGAGGGACGCCATCGACATACAGGGTGACGGCGGGGTTATAGAAGTCCTGCGCTGAAGAGACGCCGCGTAGCGAGATCGTCGAAAAAAGCATGTTGCCGCTATTTTCAATATTGAGCCCGGGCAAGACTCTGGGGAGTTTGTCGCTGGCGGTGACGCCGGCGTCGCTTAATTCCGGCGCGCTGACAACAGTAGATGAGACGTTGTTGGCTGATGCCGAGCGGGAAGATTGTTTACTGGCGGTAACCACCAGCGTGCTTTCGTCTTGCTGTGAAGTCTGGGCATTAGCAATGGCGGGGAGCAATAATCCCCCCAAGGCCAGAGGATAAAGCCGTGTCATTTTCATTGTTGTGAGTCCCTGTAAGACGGCGAAACGCCAAAAATACCGACAATGGTGAATTGAAAATGATAACTATTTCTAATAGTGGTGCTACCCGAAACGGGTTTATTTCAACCTGTTTCGGGTCGGTTTGCGCTTATTGGGCAGAATGGCGATAACGGTCGACGGCGAGAGCCGTCAGGCGTTTTTTGTCTATCTTGCCGACGGCGGTGAGCGGCCAGTGGTCCAGAAACTCGATTTGGTCAGGAATTTTCCACGCGCTGAGCCCCATACGGGTCAGTTGTTGACGCAACTGCTGATAGTCAGTTGGCACCTGCTGCGCGATGATAAACGCGCAAATCCGCTCGCCAAGCAGCGTGTCCGGCGCGGCGACCACCGCGCAATCTTGCCCTTCCGCTAAACGCAGCAGTGCCGATTCCACTTCAGCCGCGGCTATTTTTTCTCCGGCGCGGTTGATCTGCTCTTTTATGCGTCCCTCAACGTGCAGGTTCCCCACCTCATCCAGCCTGACATTGTCGCCTGTGCGGTAAAACCCTTGCGCGGTAAAGGCCTGCGCATTGTGGGCAGGGGCGCGGTAATAGCCCGAAATGGTATAAGGGCCGCGCGTTAACAATTGCCCGGTTTCGCCCGGCGCGACGTCGTTCTCGTCTTGATCAACGATGCGGATTTCATCCAGAGGGGACAACGGGCGCCCCTGGCTGTGGAGAATGGTGGCATGCGGATCGGCCAGCCGGGTAAAACAGAGCAGGCCTTCCGCCATACCGAAAACCTGTTGCAGGGTACAGTCAAAGGTGGCGATAACCTGCTCAGCAAGCGTCGGGTCGAGCCGGGCGCCGCCTGCCTGAATGACGCGCAGCGACGAAAGGTCGCTGTCTTCCCACTCCCTGGCCTGCACCCATAATTGCGCCAGCGCCGGAACCAGGGCGACGTGAGTCACTCTTTCCTGCGCGATTAAAGGCATCACCTCATCACAGCTGGCGCTGTCGGTCAGCACCACTTTTCCGCCGCAGGCAAGCGTTCCCAGAATACCGGGGCAGGCCAGCGGAAAGTTATGCGCCACCGGGAGGACGGCGAGATACACGCTCTGTTGGCTGATGCCGCACAGTTCAGCAGAAGCGCTGAAGTTATAGCTATAGTCGGCATGTCGGCGCGGGATGAGTTTGGGCGTGCCGGTTGTGCCGCCTGAGAGCAACAACAACGCGGTGGCGGAAACATCAGGCTGCGGCCATGCCTGTCGCTCACCGTGAAGGGAGAAGAGCGGCGTAAAATCGTCGCTCACGGTCTCTCCAGCGACCAGAACATGACGCAAGCAGGCGTGTTTGTGCGCCATCTGTCGGGCCAGCTCTGCGTGGTTTTCCCCGTGAATAACGTAAGCGACGGGTTGCGCCAGCTCAATCAGCGCGTCGATATCCAGCGCCCGTTGCGAGGGCATCGCCAGCACGGGGATAACGCCCAGTCTTAACAAGGCGAACAGCAGGGTAACAAACGCGTTGTCGTTGGGAAGCTGCACAATTACATGCTCCCCCGAACGCAAACCCAGTGATGACAGACCTGCGGCAAGTTCGTCAACTTGTGCATCAAGCGCGCTGTAGGTTAACGACCCCTTTGCATCAACGACGGCAATTCGCGAGGCATAACGGGCCGCCCAGTGGCGCAACTGTTCGGCAATGGGTAAGGGATACTGTTCAATCAGAGATTCAAAGGAAGAATTCATGCGTCACCTTTCTGAAGTACTGGGCTGTTTTTGCCACGCGGTCATTGCAGAAAATGCGTGGGGAAAATGGCGGACAATCTGCGTAAAAAAGGACCGGGCTTGTTGAATGGGATAGAAATGATCGCCGTCAATCACCACCGGGCCTGTAACGTGGCTCAGCCACTGACGCCAGGCATCGACCTGCTGCCAGGAGGCTTCGCGATCGTGGCTGCCGCACAATAACAGCGCAGGCGTGCGCAGCGGCGGACAGACGTCGGGCGAGTCGTAGTGATAGCTCTCGGTGGCGTAAAAATCAGCGCGCAGAAGAGGAAGAAACAGCGACATTAATTCCTGGTTTTCCCGCAGTTCAGGAGAACATCCGCCAATGTCTATCAGCTCAGCGATAAAGTCGGCATCATCGCGATGGCTGAGCTGGCGTTCAGAATGCAGATGCGGGGCATGGCACCCGGAAATAATCAGTCCTTGTGGCGCAAGCCCCCGTTGCTCCAGAAGTCGGCAGGTTTCAAACGCCACCTGCGCCCCCATGCTGTGCCCGGCGAGTAAAAGCGGCGTGTCAGGCGATACGGATGCTTCCAGCTCGGTCGCCAGCAGTGCCCCCCGCTGTGGCACCACGAC
>OBVJ01000560.1_pt1 | contig 14331 bp, 7 predicted proteins | sample 1495071 | NCBI WGS metagenome assembly OBVJ01 (sample SAMEA2579985, study PRJEB22360) | human gut metagenome | reverse complement strand
TCATCGAACGGCACCTGAAAGGCCGGGTGGTAGCCGATGCCGAACCGCAGCTCTTCGGCACCGGGGTTCGAGACGGTGAGGGTGTGGTGAAGGGTCTTTCCGTCCAGCCGGAAGGTGCTGGTGAGCAGGAAGTCGAAGGGGAACTTCTCCGCCTTCATGGCCTCATCCGGGCGCAGCTCCAGCCGGATGGTGTCGCCCTCCGCTTTCAGCAGGGTGTGCTCCACGTCCCGGGCAAAACCGTGCTGGCCGCCCTTGTAGGTCTTGCCGCCATGGGTGAAGCTGCCGTCCTTGAGCTTGCCCGTCCACGGGAAGAGGATGGGCGCGTGGCGCTCCCAGACCGCCGGGTCGGCCTGCCAGAGCAGCTCCTCCCCCGCCTCGTTCTTCAGGCTGACGGCCTCGGCACCGTGTGTGTCCACCGTAAGGCTCAGAAATTTGTTTTGAATGGTCGCCTGCATTTGTCTGCACTCCTTTTCGTGTGTGTTTTGCTGATTCCAGTATACTCTCCCCGCCCCGAAAAGCCAAGAGGATTCACCCATTCTCTCCCGGCGGAATAGGCTGTACCGAGCCTTATCTTGATTTCAAGCAAAGGAGAGTTTTTGTATGGCTACCGGAATTCTGCGCATTCAGGCCTTTGCGGCCCGTCAGTCCAGCCCTGTCGAGGGTGTGACCGTCACCGTCAGCGGCAACGGCTTCACCGCCACCCGCCTGACCGATGCCGAAGGCAACGCCGACGACGTCACCCTTACCACCCCCGCCTGTGCTCTCTCGCTGGACGAGAACAACACCACGCAGCCCCCCTACGCGGTCTGTGACCTCGTGGCCTCCAAGACCGGCTACCGCACCGTCCGCATCCAGGGCGTGCAGGTCTTTCCCGGGCAGGTGACGCTGGCCCAGCCCGAGATGATACCCGACACCGAGGAGATGCGGGACACCCCCAACGTCCCCATCGTCATCCCACCCCACAGCCTCTTCACCGGCGACGGCGGCAGCGGCCCGAACCCGTTCCTCTCCTGTACGCCGCGGGTGCTGGACCGGGTCATCATCCCGAAGAACATCACCGTCCATCTCGGCAGGCCCGCCGCCGCGGCCCGGAACGTCACCGTCTCGTTCCGCAGGTATATCGCCAACGTGGCGTCCAGTGAGGTGTATCCGACCTGGGCTGACGAAAATAACCCAGCGGGGCGGTCGAGCTGTCTGCCGACTCAGAAATTCCATTCGATCGTGATTTTTTGTTCTCCGGTAAGCGGATCTTTTGGGCTGACGATGACCCGATGGACCAGCAGCACAACAAGTTCGCGGGTCAGCCGCGAAACCTGTGCCAGTTCACGGACACGCTGCCTCTGCGTCTGGACTCCACCGGTTTCTTCCTGCCGTTGTTCCAGTTCTGTTTCCAATGTATCGATCCGGGTCTCTGCCTTTTTCACTTCTTCCAGAAAGGTCTGGTTCATTTCAGAAAACTGAACGGCATCGATCAAGCCTGACACCTTATCCAGATACAGCTCCTGCATAGCCTTGCGCCGCCGGGCTGCTTCGCTCTTCAACCGCTTCAGCTCGTCGCGCCCGGCCTGCTCTCGCCGCCGGATGGGGTCATCCTGTTCTGGAAGGGTAACTTTTTCAGGGTCAAAATAGACTGCCGCATACGCCCGGATACGTTCCAGTACCGCATTCTCCAACGCGTCCATATCGGTACAGGTCTTGTTGCCGCACACTTCCGGTGCGCGCTGGTGCATCCGGCAGCGAACATAGCGTCTTTGTGTTCCATCCGCTCTCGGCTGACGGCCAGTCTGCTCCATGCAGCTGCCACAGCATCCACAAACCACCTTTTTTGCCAGCGGATGGATCGTTCCCTTCTCGCCGCTCCGGGTGCGTCCCTGCATCATCCTCTGGACCGTTTCAAACATTTCCCGCTCAATGATCGCTTCATGCGTATTTTCTACAACGATCCACTGCGATTTTGGAAGCCAAATCGTCTTTTCAGACTTGTAACTTATCTTTTTATGCTTTCCCTGCACCATATTTCCGATATAAAGCTGATCATGCAGTATTTGATATACGGTGGGACTGCTCCAAAGAGCCGCATTTGTATTCTTCAATGCACTGCGGTAATGGATGCCATGCAGCTGCTTATAGGCCGTTGGGCTTGGAACTTTCTCATCATTCAGAATCCGCGCAATCTTATGCGCACCAATTCCACTAAGAGCCATAGAGAAAATCCGCCTTACCACGTCGGCCGCTTCCGGGTCGATGATGAGTTTTCCTTTTGCATTTGGGTCTTTGCAGTATCCATACCGTGCAAAAGAGCCGATGAACAGCCCCTCTTTCCGCTTGTGGTCAAGCACCGAGCGGACATTGGTGGACAGATCTTCCAGATACCACTCGTTGATCAGGCCGTTGATCTGGCGGGATTTTTTGTTCGCGGTATCGTTGGTATCCACATGGTCTACCACCGCAATGAAGCGGATGCCCCACTCCATGAACTTTCCGTGCAGATATTTTTCCACGAGTTCCATGTCGCGGGTGAAACGGGATTGCGTTTTGGCCAGTACCACATCAAACTGATGTTCGCTTGCGGCTTGCAGCATCGAATTGAATGCCGGACGGTTCCGGTCGATGCCGGAATAGTCCTCATCCGAATAGATCTGGTAAATATCAAATCCGTTCTCCAGGGCGTACTGGAGCAGCATCGACTTTTGATTCTGAATGCTCTCCGATTCACCAATTTTATCTTCATCTTCTTTGCTCAGGCGGCAATAAATTGCTGCTTTCATGATCTGCCCCCCTCTTTTTGTACACGAGCATCCATGCGCAGCATAACGCGTCTCTCCTTCCAATTCAGGGATGCCGCATCAGGCGCAGGAGCTTGGAGGAACGGCATTGAGCAATCCATCGATGATATATCGCTCAAATTCCTTTTGAAACCGTTCTTTGCGCTGTTCGTTGTTGTCCGAACGAAATTTTTCGTGCAGAATAAAAGGAGTTTTTTTCATCGAATCCCCCTTTTCGGTCCATCTGGTCGTGATATGGGTCACTTCAGTCTATTTCCAGCCAGCGAAATTCAGAACTTTCCATATTTTTCATGCAAAATATTGCAAGACGTTCAAAATCAACTTGAAACGCCTTTGCCGCAATGGTACAATTATACTGTCATTTTATGGAAACTCGGCGCAAAGCCCTGTGCGGACAGGCCGCAAGCGCCGGAGTTCCTGTGGGATGTGTAAGAACAGCTAAGGCAGCACTGCGCTACTGCACCTGCGCAGTATTGCTTTCCGAAAATGTGAGAAAGTATATTTATATGATGAAAAAGATCTCCCGCCGCTCGTTTTTGCAGGTCTGCGGCATTACTGCGGCAGCGGCAGCGCTGACCGCCTGCGGCGGCACTAAGACCGAAACGGCTAAAAAAGACGCTGCTCACGAAGCCATCACCTTTATGGCACCTTATAAGGAGATAGAAGCCTTTATTGAGCAGGTACACAGCGTTTACCCTGAAGTGAACATCGAGGTCGTGCCCTACAGCGGCGATAACACCACCACCTGTCTGCAGAATATGTTTGCGGCGGGCGACCTGCCGGACGTCTGCACCTTGACCTACTACGACCCCCGGAGCGATCTGGTCTCCGACAAACTGCTGGACCTTTCCGGCTACGATTTTACGGATAACTATGTGGAGTCCCGTCTGCAGGACGTGTTCGACAACGGTGCCATCTACCTGCTGCCCTCGACCTACAACTGCTACGGCATCACCTACAACAAGACCCTGCTGAAGAAATACGGCTGGGAGCTGCCCAATTCTTTCACGGAGCTGGAAGAACTGGCGGCAAAGGCAAAGGAAGCCGGGGTCGATCTCTGTCTGCCGCAGATCCAGTATCCGGGCTACGGTTTCCAGTACCTGTGCAACATTGCGGAAGCCGATTTCCTCGGCACACTGGACGGCAGGCTGTGGCAGCGGGATTATCTGTCCGGTAAGGCAAATGTCAGCAATACCCCCGGCATGATGCAGGCGATGGCCTATGTCCAGAAGTGGAAGGACATCGGGATGCTGAACGACTCCGGCGACGCTCTTGACGACAATGTGACCCGGCAGAGGATGGTCGAGGGGAACACCCTGTTTCTGCTCGGAAACACCAACGGCATCGTGGAGGCAGACGGCAATGCCGATAAATACGGGCTGATGCCGTTTCTCTCGGAGGACGGCACCCAGAACGTTTTTGTTCTGAATGTGAACCGCTTCTACGGTCTGAATAAAAAGCTGGAGCAGGACCCCCAGAAGCTGGAAGATGCGCTCAAGGTGATGCGTGTGCTTTCCACCGTTGCAGGCACCAGCGCTCTGCAGCCCGCAACGGCGCTGAAAAGCAGCCTGCTGCCCTTCAAGGACGCAAAAGCAGACGGCACCTACTATGCCGACATCGCCGATGCCCTGAACGCAGGCAACACCGCGCCCTTTATCTACTCCGGCTGGGAAAACACCGTCGTGACCACCGGCCTTAAAATGCTGGACTTCATGAAGGGCAATGCTGCCATGGAGGATGTCATCCGTCAGCTGGACGAGGATCAGGACAGTGTGGTGAACAACACCCCGGATGTCATCACTACCGTTACGGAGGAGCTTTCGCAGGAGGACTGCGCCATGCTGGTGGGGCGCTGCTTTGCACAGGCTACCGGCAGCGACCTTGCGCTGGTCTCGCTGAGCACATGGATCCCCGGCAACCCCACCGAGCAGAACCACCACGGCGTAGCGGCCAAGCTGTACGCCAAGGATATTACGGATTACGACCTTTCGGTCATTCTGCCCACCGGCTGGAACCGCACCATCCAGACCGTTTCCCTGACCGGGCAGCAAATCAGCAGCCTGCTTGCTTCTGGTTACGATGCCTACGGCAACGGCAAGGGCTACCCCTATGTGCTGGTAAGCCCGGTGCAGCCGGAGGCGGGCAAGACCTATCAGGTGGCCATCTGCGGTGTGAGCGACCAGCTGGCTGCGGAGACCACGGTGACAGACAGCGGCGTGGTGGGCATGGATGCCGCAAAAGCCTTCTTTGGCGCATACACCACCATCAGCCGGGCAGATACCGCATGGAGCTAGGGTGCACCTGAAACAAAACGGACAGGAGATACTGGATGTGAACAATAAAATCTATAAAAGGCTGTTTGGCGGCTTCGGCTTTGTCATCATCGTGTCGCTCCTGACCCTTTTTGTCATGAGCCAGACCTACATCCAGAACCTTGTCTACCATGAGCGGCTGAGCCAGATGGAGGAAGTCACCCACCAGATGTTCCGCAGTCTGGAGGATGTCATCGACACCCACTGGGACGAGGTGGATGTACAGTGTAATTATTTGTACAACAGCCTGCTGGAGACCGATACCGATCTCTACCGCTATCTGAAAAAGCTGTCGGAGCTTTCCAATTACCATGAAAAACAGATCGAACTGGTAGCCGTGGATACTGCCGGACATTATTATACCGAGTATGGCCGCATGGGGCTGCTGCGGGGAATGAACTATCTGGAAAGTGCACCGGAGCGGGTCAACTATGTTTCCAACTCGCTGACCAAGGACGACTCCCGAATGGTGTTTCTGGAACAGCTCTCCACCCCCATCACACTGCAAAGCGGAGAGAAAGCGATCACCCTGCGCTACTTTGGCATCTCCCAGAGCATGACCCAGCTGAACGATTATTTCCGCTGTGACGCCTACGAAAACAACAACAGCGTCTATGTGCTGGATAACGATGGCTTCAAGCTGTTCAACGCCAATGACACCGAGCTGCTGAAGGGACACAACGTATACACCGTTCTCTCCCGGATGTCCTATCTGCACGGCTCTTCCTTTGCGGGGGCAAAGGAGCGGCTTGCCCGCACAGGCGCCTGCTATTCCAACGCCGTGCTGGATGGGACTGAGTATTTCTACGCCCTGAAGCAGATGGAAAACGCCCAGTGGACACTGGCGTTCCTTGTTCCGGCAGAATATGTGGCCGTGAATACGCAGAAGCTGGTCAACATCGTCATGGTCATCATCATCGTCATTGCGATGGTGTTCTCGGTCATAACAGTTTTCGTCGGCTGGTTTCTCCTGCGGCAAAAGCAGCAGCAGGAGCTGCGGGCTGAAAAAGAAGCGAACCTCCGTCTGGAACAATACAACATCCATCTGACGCAGGTAAACGATGAGCTGCGGCAGGCGCAGGATGCTGCCGCAGAGGCGTTACAGTCCGCAGAGCGCGCCAGCAAGGCCAAGACGGACTTCCTCTCCAACATGAGCCACGACATCCGTACCCCCATGAACGCCATCATCGGCATTACCACCCTGATGAAAAACGAGCTGCACCAGCCGGAAAAGCTGGCCGAGCATCTGGGCAAGCTGGAAAGCTCCGGTCAGCTGCTGCTGGGCATCATCAATGATATTCTGGATATGAGCCGCATCGAGAGCGGCAAGACCACCCTGAATGTGGAAAAAATGAACCTGCCCCAGCAGGTCAGCCAGCTGGACAGCATCATCCGTCAGCAGGCAGGCCAGCGCCGCCAGACCTTTACGGTAAACACCCATCTGCAGCACGAAAACGTACTGGCAGACCCCAACCGCCTGAATCAGGTGCTGATGAACATCCTCTCCAACGCGGTCAAATATACGCCCAAGGGCGGGCATATCCGGTTGGAGATGGAAGAGCTGCCCCGGAACGAGCACTTCGCCCGGTACCGCTTTGTGGTGCAGGATGACGGCATCGGCATGAGCGAGGCGTTCCAAAAGACCCTTTTTGACCCCTTTACCCGCGAGGAAAAATCCGGCACCAATAAGGTGCAGGGCACCGGCCTTGGCATGGCCATCACCAAGAGCATCGTAGACCTGATGGGCGGCTCCATCAGCGTGGAGAGCGCCCCCGGCAGGGGTACCCGCTTTGAGGTCGTGCTGGAATTTCCCATTGATACGGAGTCGGATCATGCGCAGAAGGTGCAGGCTCTGCCGGAGGAAGCAGAAGAAACTTCTCCCCTGTCCGGCATGAAGTTCCTCTGCGCCGAGGATAACGCCATCAACGCCGAGATCCTGGAAATGCTGCTGGAATCCAAGGGCGCAAGCTGCACCGTCTGCTCCAACGGTCAGGAGATCGTGGATGCCTTTGCCAGCGTCAAGCCCGGCGAGTACGACATGATTTTGATGGACGTGCAGATGCCGGTGATGGACGGCCTGGAGGCCACCCGCCGCATCCGCAATGGCGAAAATCCGCTGGGCAGGATCATCCCCATCCTTGCCATGACCGCCAACGCCTTCCTTGAGGATATGCAAAAGAGCAAGGAAGCCGGCATGGATGAACATCTCTCCAAACCCGTGGACATTGCAGCACTGGAACAGACGGTGAAACGCTTCCGCGTTCCCCCCCCCCCATTAAAAAATAGCGGAATCGCACAGTTTCGCAGATGAAACACACAAATGATGTAGAAGAGGGTCAGAACGTGAATACACTTTCCGAGATCGAGGAATATTACAAAGCGCGTGAGCAGCGGCTGTTGAAAAAACTTCATCAACAGGAAACCGCTCTTGCCGCAGCGGAGCAGGCGCTGAAACAACTGACCGAAAATCAGAAAGTATCGGAGGACGAAACAGCCCGACAGCGCGCTGCACGGGAGCAGCAGCTCAAAGACGAGCTTTATCGGGATCCGCTGACAGGAATTTACAACCGCCGCTATTACGAAGAAGTTGTCCGTAAATCCACCGGCCCGGCGGGTGTCGCGCTGATGGATGTGGACGATTTTAAGATCTGCAACGACACCTATGGACATTACGCCGGAGATATGGCACTGAAAACGGTGGCAAACGCTATCCAGTCCTGCATCCGGAAGTCGGACCTGCTCATCCGCTACGGCGGGGATGAATTTTTATTGGTTCTGTCCGGCATTCCGAGCGACATCCTGCAAGCCAAGCTGGAGCAGATCAGAGCCGCCGTGCAGCAGGCTACTGTACCCGGTTATTCGCATTTTCGCCTCTCACTGAGCATCGGCGGAACGATGCAGGCCATCACCGACCCGATGGAGAATGCGGTTCGCCGGGCAGACCGGCTGATGTATCAGGCAAAGTGCCGCAAGAATGCCGTCATGGTGGAGGTTCCGGGGCATAACATGGCGGCTTTGGAAAAACTTTTGCAGAACAAGTCACAGATCTTACTTGTGGATGACTCCGCAATGAACCGCATGATGCTGACAGAGATCCTGAGGGATAGTTACCATGTCCTGGAAGCAGAAAACGGACGGGAATGCATGGAAAAATTGCAGGCAGAAGCCGGAAACATTGCACTGGTGCTGCTGGACATCAATATGCCCGTTATGGACGGCTTTGAAGTGCTGAAAGCCATGAATGCCAGCCACACCATTGAGGATATCCCGGTCATTATGATCTCCAGCGAGGACTCCGATGCGACGATCCGGCGTTCCTATGAGCTGGGCGCAAGTGATTATGTCAATCGCCCCTTCGATGCTCGTATCGTGTACCGCCGTGTGACCAACACCATCAAGCTGTACGCCAAGCAGCGGCGGCTGGTGCAGATGGTCTCTGAGCAGATCCGCGCCCGTGAGAATAATACGGATATGCTGGTGGGTGTACTGAGCCATATCGTAGAATTCCGCAACGGCGAAAGCGGCGCCCATGTGCGGCACATCCGTATCATCACCGAGCTGCTGCTCCGCCGTCTGTTGGAGAGCAGCAGCAGATCCTCTATCACTGCGGAACAGCAGGATATGATCCCGCTGGCTTCCGCCCTGCACGACATCGGAAAAATCGGCATTGACGAAAAGGTCCTCAACAAGCCCGGCAGACTGACCCCGGAGGAATTCGAGGTCATGAAGACCCACAGCATGCTGGGAGCCAAGATGCTGCATGATCTGGATAATTTTGCAGAGCAGCCGCTGCTGCAAACGGCCTACGAGATCGCCCGCTGGCACCACGAACGCTGGGATGGGCGCGGCTACCCGGATGGGCTGAAGGGCGATGAGATCCCCATCAGCGCACAACTGGTCTCGCTGGCTGATGTGTACGATGCACTGACCAGCGAACGCTGCTACAAAAAAGCCTTCTCCCACGAAAAAGCCGTGCAGATGATCCTGAACGGCGAGTGCGGAGCGTTCAACCCGCTGCTGCTGCAGTGCCTGACGGATATTCAGGCTGATCTGAAAGAAGAATTACAGCAGCGCAACTGAGCAATGGATGCAATAAAACAGGAGAACAAAGAGCCCAAATGAAACACAGAATCTCACGCCGTGCATTTCTGCGCGGCTGCACCCTGCTGGCGGCATCTGCTGCCGTCGGCAGTCTGACTTCCTGCGGCGGAACGAACGCGAAGGACAGCAGTCTTCCGCAGCTCATTGTGGGAAGCGATACCTATCCGCCCTATATTTATCTGAACAATGACGGCGTTCCCGCCGGGATCGACGTGGAGATCGCCACCGAAGCCTTCCGCCGCATGGGATATGCTGCCCGGTTTGAACCGATCGATTGGGAGCAAAAAACAGCTCTGGTGGAAAGCGGCACCATCGACTGCATCTGGGGCTGCTTTTCCATGGATGGGCGCGAGGAGGTATACCGCTGGGCGGGACCCTACATGGTGAGCCGTCAGGTGGCTGCGGTGGATGCCGACAGCAGCATCCGGACACTCGGCGACCTTGCCGGAAAGACCATCGCCGTGCAGAGCACCGGCAAGCCGGAGGAGATCTTTCTCAGCGGCTCCGATCCGCGCATCCCGCAGACCGTCGAGGTGTTCAGCACCGAAGACCGCAGCGTGCAGTATGCGATGCTGGCCTGCGGCTATGTGGATGCCATCGCTGCCCATGAGACGGCCATCCTGCAATACATGAAGGACAATTCCGTGGAGTTCCGCATCCTCGAAGAACCGCTGCTGGTCACCGGTCTGGGCATCGCCTTTGCCAAAAACGACAGCCGCGGGCTGGACATCCAGCTGAACGCTGTTCTTGCGCAGATGCGCACAGACGGCACACTGGAGCAGATCCTTGGCAAGTATCTGGAACATCCTTCGCAGTATCTGGAGGTGGACACCATTGGCATGTAAAAACAAAACCATCTCAGATACATGGAGATGGGGGCTCTATCTGGTCATCGGCGTGCTTTTTATGGCCGGCGTCGTTTTTTTCTCGAGTTGGCAGGCACTGCGCGCAACGGAGGCTCGTTTCTGCCAGATCCTTGATTTTGTCAAATCCCAGTCCACCAGCTTTGAAAAGCACAACGACACGGTCGTGGCCAAAGCGCTCCGCCGCACGGCGGTATCGGTGCATCAGCTGGCACAGGACCCTGCGCTCGACCTTTCCGACCCGCAGTGCCTGAGCAGGCAGGCAGAGCTGCTCTGGCTCACAGGTATTTCGGTTCTGGCCCCGGACGGTACGCTCCTGTGCGAATCCACAACCAACGGCATCGGCTATGCCCGGTTTGGAGAACCGCTCAAGAATGATGCCGTTCTGGACGTTTTCTCTTATCCGCAAAAAACCTATCTGAAGCGGATCCTGCTGGAGGATGGGTCTGCCGTGGATGTTGCGGCACACCGGGCAGAAAGCAAAGAGGTCATCCTGCTTGCCTACCGCTATACCCCGGCAGAATTTGTAGAGGGAACGGCCTTGTCCATCCAGAGCGTACTGGACGGCTACTCGGTTGAGACCAGCGGCACATTGTTCATCGTGCAGAACAATCAGGTCATTGCCTCCAACCGCCCGGAGCTCATCGGGCAGGATGCTGCGGACAGTCTGCCGGTGCGGGAGATCCGCAAAGCCGGGGCTGCCGAAACGCTGACCCATACCCACGATTGGAACGGCTCCGGCTGCTATGTTGGAATGTACTGCCACGGAAGGTCTTTCGATCTCTACGCGTATACGGATGAAAGATCCGTCTTCCGCGAATCGTTTCCGTTGATTTTGATGTCGCTGGCCGGTTACATCCTGCTTGTAATGGTCCTTCGGGTGCTGCGCAGACGCTCCGTGCAGGAGATGGAGCAGCAGAAGAAAGAGCAGGAGAAGAAGTATCAGGCTCAGCTGGAGGAACAGAACCGCAAACTGGAGATTGCACTCCAGCACGAGGGTGCGGCAAACCGTGCCAAGCGGGAGTTCCTGTTCAATATGAGCCACGATATCCGCACCCCCATGAACGCCATCATCGGCTTCACCTCGCTGGCTGCGACCCATATTGATAATAAGGAGCAGGTGCTGGACTACCTGAAAAAGATCTCTACCTCCAGCCAGCATCTGCTCTCCCTCATCAATGATGTGCTGGATATGAGCCGCATCGAGAGCGGAAAGGTAAAAATTGAAGAGAAAGCGGTGCATCTGCCGGACCTCGTCCACGATGTGCGCTCCATCATCCAACCCGATGTTTCGGCAAAGCGGCTGTCGCTTTTCATCGATACCATGGACGTGGAGAACGAGGACATCATCACCGACCCGCTGCGGCTGAACCAGATCCTGCTGAACATTTTGTCCAACGCCATCAAGTTCACTCCCACAGGCGGTACGATCAGCATCCGCATTGCCCAGAAGAACGGTGCGCCCAAGGGCCGTGGCTGCTATGAGTTCCGCATCAAGGACAATGGCATTGGTATGAGCGAAGCGTTCCAGAAGCACATCTTTGAGGCATTCAGCCGGGAGGAAAGCTCCACCGTCAGCGGCATTCAGGGTACCGGCCTGGGCATGTCCATCACCAAGAACATTGTGGATATGATGGGCGGCACCATCGCGATTGAAAGTGAACCGGGCAAGGGCAGCGAATTCATCGTAGATCTCTGCTTCGCACTCAGCGGACAAAGGGTGGAGCCCAAGCAGCTCCCGCAGTTGGAAGGGCTGCGCGCATTGGTAGCAGACGACGATACCGACACCTGCCTGAGCGTCAGCACCATGCTGTCCAAGATTGGGATGCGGCCGGAGTGGACGATCTCCGGCCGGGAAGCGGTGATCCGCACCCGATACGCCATGGAGCAGGGCGACGAATTCAGCGTCTACATCATCGACTGGCTCATCCCCGATATGAACGGCATCGAGGTCGTGCGGCAGATCCGCAAGCTGATCGGGAAAAGCTGCCCTATCATCATTCTGACGGCCTACGATTGGACGGATATTGAAGAGGAAGCCCGCGCTGCCGGAGTGACCGCCTTCTGCGAAAAGCCGCTGTTCCTTTCCGAACTGCGCAGAGTGCTGGCAGAACCGTACGGTGCAGAGCCTGCCTGTAAGTCAGCGCAGCCAGATGCCGCCGAGCTCAAGGGAAAGAAGCTTTTGCTGGTGGAGGACAATGCCTTGAACCGCGAGCTCGCGCTGGAGATCCTGAAGGAAGCGGGCTTTGCGGTAGACACTGCTGAGGATGGCGAGATCGCTGTCCAGAAGATGAAGCAGGCGGCCCCCGGGCAGTACGATTTGATCTTAATGGACATCCAGATGCCCAAGATGGACGGTTACGAGGCAACGCGGCAGATCCGCGCCCTGCCGGATGCTGCAAAGGCAGGCATTCCCATCTTTGCAATGACGGCAAATGCCTTTGAAGAAGACCGTCAGAATGCATTGAAGGCCGGTATGGACGGCCACATTGCAAAGCCGCTGGATATTCCGCATCTGCTGCAGGTCCTCGCAGATGTACTGAAATCATAACGGCTGCCAGCCGACAAAAAACAAAAGCACCCGCAGCAGGCTTCGCAGAGGCTCTTGACCTCTGGAAGCGAATGCTGCGGGTGCTTTATTTATTTTCAGCCTGACAGGCGTTTGGCTCACAAAATTTTGCGCAGCTCCTGCACGAGATCGCCGATCACGATGGGCTTGGACAAAAAGCCGTTCATGCCGCTTTCCAATGCGTTGCGGCGGTCCTCGTCGAAGGCGTTGGCGGTCATGGCAAGGATGGGGAGCTTTGCCCGGGCAGGGTCATCCAGTGCGCGGATCTTCCGGGTGGCGGTGTAGCCGTCCATCACCGGCATCTGCACATCCATCAGCACCAGATCATAGCTGCCCGGCGCTGCGGTGCTCACCTTTTCCACCGCCACTTCACCGTTTTCCGCCGTATCGACCCGGAAGCCGTACTCGCGCAGGATCTCCTGCGCGATCTCGCGGTTCAGCTCGTTGTCCTCTACCAGCAGGATGTGTCTGTCCTTGAAGTCGGCGTTCTTTTCCGGCAGAAGCTCCTGCGACGCATCTGTCAGCTTCTGGCCGAGGGCGCTCATCAGGGTCTCGCGCAGGTCAGACAAGAACATGGGCTTGGAGCAGAAGGCAGTCACACCGGCGGCCTTTGCCTCCACCTCAATGTCAGACCAGTCGTAGGCCGTCAGGATGATGATGGGGGTATCGTCGTTCAGGCTGCGTATCTGGCGGGTGACCTCGATGCCGTTCATATCCGGCAGCCGCCAGTCGATGATATAGGCGTGGTAGACATCGCTCATCTCGATGGACTGCCGCGCGCGCAGCACCGCTTCCTTGCCGGAAAGGGTCCACTCCGCCCGCATTCCCACCTTGACCAGCATCTTTGTCACGCTGTCGCAGGTGTTGAAATCGTCGTCCACCACCAGAGCCTTCAGGCCCTCCAGTTCAGCGATCTTTTCCACCGGGCGGTGCTCTGCCTGCACCCGCAGCGGCACACGAATGATAAACTCGCTGCCCTTGCCCTGCGCTGTCTGCACCTCGATGGTGCCGCCCATCATATCCACGATGTTTTTGGTGATGGCCATGCCAAGGCCGGTGCCCTGGATACGGCTGACCGTGGAGGTGCGCTCCCGCTCAAACGGCTCAAAGATTTTTTTGGCAAATTCCGGGCTCATGCCGATGCCGTTGTCCTTGATGCGGAACTCGTACTGCCCGCAGCCGCGCACCTGCCCGGCAAGCTGGCGCACCCGCACCGAGACCGTGCCGCCCGCCGGGGTGAACTTGATGGCGTTGGACAGCAGGTTCAGCAGGATCTGGTTCAGCCGGGTCTTATCGCAGTAGACATCCTCGTCGGTCACATCCATCGCGTCCATATAAAGCTCCAGCTGTTTTGCGTAGATCTGCCCGCTGACGATGGTTTTCAGATCGTGCAGCACCTCCGAAAGGTTGACTTCCACCTCTTCCAGATGGAGCTTTCCGCTTTCGATGCGGCTCATATCCAGCACATCGTTGATGAGCGAGAGCAGATGGCTGCTGGAAGCAAGGGTCTTGGCCAGATAATCCTTCACCCGCTCCTTGTCGTCGATATTGCTGATCGCCAGTGTGGTAAAGCCGATGATGGCGTTCATGGGGGTGCGGATGTCGTGGGACATATTGGAAAGGAAGGTGCTCTTGGCGCGGTTGGCAGTCTCGGCGGCGGCAACGGCATCCGCAAGCGCCCGGTTTCCCTCCCGTGGAGA
>OBVJ01000555.1_pt1 | contig 14620 bp, 10 predicted proteins | sample 1495071 | NCBI WGS metagenome assembly OBVJ01 (sample SAMEA2579985, study PRJEB22360) | human gut metagenome | reverse complement strand
CGGCTGGTTCCCCCCCCCCCGCCCAGAGAAGGGGGGGGGGGAGCCGTATCCAGTCCCGCTCCGGCAAAAAGGTAATGATACGGGCTGTGCCGGAACCATATCCGGTAATTGCCGGGCCATGCCAGCGCCCCCAGAATCACTTCCCCGGAATCCTCCCGCGCCGGACCGTCCAGAGAGATGATGAATCCGGGGCTTCCCTCCTGGGCGGTGCGGGTGCCGGTTCCGGATACCAGGGCAAGTTCATGCCCCCGGGCCACTTCTTCCTCACTCATCAGGGACTCGCCGCCCCAGGTGCCGCGGAAGCTGGTGACGAAGTACCGTTCTGTGCGCAAACCCAGTTGTGCGGACGCAGCGCGGTGCAGGCGGATGCCTTCTTTCCCTTCGTTCCGAACAACCGCCCACTGCAAAAAGGTGTCCGATTCCCTGTGAGAGCGCACGTGGATTTCCACCCGCACAGGGTAGGAAGGGTCCTTCCCATAGAAGACGGCTTCTTCCCGGTCGTCATCCAGTTCCAGCACTTCCCAACCCTGGCATTCCAGGCTCAGGGAAAGGGCCCCGTCCGCCTGGGTCACGCAAATGCAGTACTCGCCGGACGCATTGGGAAGCCCTGTTACGGAATCCGCCAGGGAGGAATACAGGAGAGGAGCATCCGCGGCGTTTTCCAGGGCATCCTCCGGCTGATGCAGCCTCGGGCCGTAATAGGCGCGGCGCACACGGCCCTGTTCATCTTTGCACAGGGTCATCTGGGAGGAACGGGTCAGCAAATGAACGGAATCCGGAATCATGATCGACAAACGCGGAAAGGGCCAGTTACTTATGCAGGCAGGCAAAAACGCTCCTGCCTTATCCACATTAAGGGCCTCCGCGGACGGAGAAGTCAATGGCAAAATGACAGGAGCTGCCGAACGGCTTCCCCCCTCCTTCCCCCGAAGGGGAGCAGGGGAGGCCTATGATGCCCTGGGCCGAACGGCTTCCCTACTCCTTCCACAGAAGGGAAGAGGGGCGGAATTTCATGGTTTTCGATTCATGCACCAGCAGCCTGCCGCCGTTTTCCGGATGGCGTACGATGCGGGCGCGGCGGCGCTTGACGCGGAAAGTGCCAAAACCCCGGAATTTCACCAGCGACCGCCTCCGGACCGACCGCGCAATCGTCTCCAGCACCGCGTTCAACGCGTGTTCCGCCTGCCGGGAAGTAACGTCCTTCCCCAGCTCACGCTGGAGCTCCCTGATAAATTGTGTTTTATTCATAGGCCTCCCAGCATGACCTGCCCCATTTCTCCGGTAAAGAGGCAACGGCGCGCGCTCATTCCTGCCACCATACCCATACAAATGCCCCCTTCCGTTCCGGTCTGCGAGTTTCCTCCTTGCCCCCGCGGACCAGCCCCATTAAGGTTCCGGGGAAATGCCTCCCCCAGCCGCTGATGCCCCGTGCCCGGAACAAGCGTTCAACGCAACCGCGCTGAAGTGGCACACCTGCGCCTGGCTTCTGCTGCCTGTCCTGGTGTTCCTGACCGGGTGGATGCACTGGTACGCCGCTCTCCCTCTCACGCTCCTGACGGCTGCGGGACTGGCGCCCCGAAAACGCAAGGAACCGCAAACAAGGGATTCTCTTCCCGCCTTCCCCCTGTTCACCCGCTCTTCATTTCTCGCCCTGGCGGCGTTTGCCGCCCTGACGGCGCTTTCCGGCTGGGGGGAGTGGGTCAACCAACACCCTGACCATATCGTCAGAAATGCCTGTCTGCGTGAATTGGTCGCCAGCCCGTGGCCCGTCATCTTTCCGGACGGGAACGTGCTGATTTACAACACGGGGTTTTGGCTGGTCCCAGCTCTGGCTGGGAAACTGGCGGGGCTGGACGCCGCGCGCGTGCTTGTCGTTCTGTGGGGGTCCTGGGGCCTGTTCCTTTCCTGGCTGTGGCTCTGCGTTTTCTCCGGACGCCGCTCCCTACTGCTCGCCCTGCTGATGGCGGCATTCGGCTCTCTGCTGAATCTCCAGTGCTGGCTGGGGCTGGATCTGTTCCGCCTGCATTATTTTGGTACAGCGGAACAAATCATGTGCAGCGCAAACGCATCCATTCCTGTTCTGCTCTTTTTCATCTTCCTGGCTTCAGGACGCATGCCCCTATACTGGATGCCTATTCTGTTCGCAGCCACGGCCTTTTATTCCCCCCTCGCAGCCCTTGGAGGGCTGCCCCTGGCGGCCTGCCAGTGGCACCGCCAATGGAAAGGCGTCCTCCCTCTCCGGGATGTCCTGCTCCACCCCTCCTTTTCAGCCGCCGTTCTGCTGGGAGCGTGTTTTCTTCTTTATTATGGGGCGGTAAACGCGCCATCCTCCCACATGGGCATGCGGTCTTTCTATACGCATCGGGGGGATTTCCTGCTTATGGCGACCTCATTCCTGCTGTATGCTCTGTTCTGCTGGCGGGATTTCCGCAAGAATCCCCTCTTCATCTGTACGCTGGCAACCGGCCTGATTCTGCCTTTCTTTTACGTGAACGGAGACGTCAATGATCTGCTTTGCAAAGGAAGCGTTCCGGTCATGGCCTGCCTGCTTGCCTTTCTGGCTTCCTCCTGGACGCGGCATCCCGGTCTCCGCGTCTGGATATGGCTTTTGCTGGCGTTCGGACTGGCGCCCCGGTTCAACATTCCCTATTATTGCTGTTCTTCCAGCGCCCTCCAGGCGTTTCTGGCGCCTCCGGCTTCGGAAACAGAGCCTTCTTCCTTCGCCAGCCGGGAGTGGAAACAGCTTTTCTATGCGCCCCAGGCGCGCCGTCAGGATGAATGGGGCCGCACTATGCACCACCCCGGACACCGGTGGTATCCCTACTATTCCGGCACGCCGCGCCCATGGCTGCGCTTCATTTACCGTTTTTAGAAGAGTAATACCTCATGATGCCGGATGAGGGCGGCAAAATCGGGCAGCTTGCCCGTGTGCAGGTATTAAATTTGACCTCCGATGTCCCTAAACTTTTCAATGAAAGCGACGATTTTTTGAAAGACGCTCTGTTTCTTCGTCAGATATTGAGGATTTAATGGACTCATCTTCGGCAGAATAGCATTGAGGTCAGCGCCGTTCTCGCTGGCGTACTTCCGTTTCAAAGATGTTTGAATATATCGCTTTGCAGCTTCCTCGTTCAGTTTCTCTTCCGTAATCAGAGCAGCAGCTTCCTTTTTCTGTTTCTCTTGGGCATAAGTAAAGAAAGCGGCAATAATATCAGTCTTATCTCGAATCGGTTCCAAATCCGTTTCATTGATAAAATCAACAATGAGGCTCTCTTTTGCCCTGTTCCCGATGCTCGCTCTGATAACACGGCGCACCTCATCTACCAAGGCAGGTTTGTCCTTCGTTTTCCTGTTGTGTTCGAAAATCAGTCCGAGAATATAGTCGAGATCTATTTCCTGAGATTTAAGCAGATCAATTTCAAAAACCACATCATCCCAGTCTATTTTTGAATCTTCCGGAGCTTTACCGTTCCTCTCATGTCTGAACCAGTCTCGGATATCATTGTATATCGAACGATAATCCTGTACGGTTCGCTCTTTCAGTACATCAATGCCCTGCATGGCTGCAATATCTTCATCAGTCAAGAAGTTGGCATTCTTAAACGCTTCAAGAGCCGCACGATTCTCTTTGTCTATTTTTTGCAGGGCTTTGAGCTGCGTAAACTCATCGTAGTTTTGTAAAATATTTTCTATCCGTAGATATTCTCCGAACAGCTTAACAAAGGATTTTTTATCTGCTTCCGTCACTATCCCATCGGGGGCAGGGAATTTTTCTTTCAGTTCCATGACAACTTCCACATACCCTTTTCTCGCCTCGCCGGTGGCAATATCTTTAAATCCTTCAAGATATTCCTTGTAGCTCTTTTCAAGCACTACGTTCCTTGTGTTCTTATCTCCGAACAAAGTGATCGCATCTATTGTAGATTGTTCCAAATCCCTGAATGTGACGATATTGCCGAAAGTTTTGGTTGCGTCATAGATGCGATTGGTACGTGAAAACGCCTGCATCAGACCGTGATAACGCAGATTCTTGTCTACAAACAGCGTGTTCAAAGCAGGAGCATCAAAACCGGTAAGGAACATACCGACCACAATGAGCAAGTCAACCTCCTGGTTTTTTACTCTTTTGGCCAAATCGCGATAATAGTTTTGGAACTCTTTACTATCCACTCCGAAGTTCGTTTTAAACATCACGTTGTAATCGCCAATCGCTTTTGCCAAAAACTCTTTGGCGCTGCTGTCCATTGCCGAAGGGTCAAAATTTTCATCTTTGATATCGCCCTTAGCGCTTTGTTCTTCATTTGGGGCGAAAGAAAATATGGTGGCAATTCTCAGGGGCCTGTCACTTTCTTTCTGCAGATTGTTCAATTCCTGATAATACAGTTTGGCAGCCTCAACGCTGTTTACTGCGAACATGGCATTAAAGCCCTTGTTATTCCCTTGCGTTCTATGTGTTTTTATCCTGAAATTCCGCAAGATGTATTGGGAAATCCCTTTGATTCGGTCCGGATGAAGCAAAAGCTTTTGATTTTCTGCCGCATTCAACTTGATTTCATCTTTTTCAGTTTCCAAATTCTTAAACCGTGGACGAACATCGTTGTAGTCCACTTTGAACTTCAAAACCTTTTCATCACGTATGGCGTCTGTGATGACATACGAATGCAGCTCACGGCCGAACACACTGGCCGTAGTCTCCGCCCCCAAAGCATTCTCAGGAAAGATAGGGGTCCCCGTAAAGCCAAATTGGTAATATCTCTTGAATCTCTTTTTCAGATTCTTCTGCGCTTCTCCGAATTGGGAACGGTGGCACTCATCGAAGATAAATACAACCTGCCTTTGATAGACAGGCAAGTCGCTTTCGCTCTTCATGAGGTTGTTCAGCTTTTGAATGGTCGTGACAATGATTTTGTTGTCATCCTTCTCTATATTCCGCTTCAGTCCCGCCGTGCTCTCTGACCCATTGACGCTATCGGGCGAGAAACGTTGATATTCTTTCATCGTCTGATAATCCAAATCCTTGCGGTCAACAACAAAGAACACCTTGTCGATAAAATCAAGTTGGGTGGCAAGCTGCGCGGCCTTAAAACTCGTCAGAGTTTTGCCAGACCCCGTGGTGTGCCAGATGTATCCGCCTCCCTCCGGATTGCTCCATTTCTTAGCCTGGTAAGAGCTCTTTATCTTCCACAAGATGCGTTCCGTTGCCGCAATCTGGTAGGGTCGCATAATGAGCAGCGTGTTACTGACATCGAACACCGAATATGTGAAAAGAACCTGCAACAGCGTATTTTTCTGGAAAAATGTCGCCGTAAAATCCTTTAAGTCTTTAATCAGCGTATTGTCCGACTTCGCCCAGTTCATCGTAAAGTCAAAACTGTTTTTATCACGCTTTACGGTATTGGCAAAATAACGGGTGTCCGTACCGTTGGAGATGACGAAAACCTGTAAGTATTTATAGAGTGAACTTTCGCTGTTGAAGCTCTCTTTTCTATAGCGATGCACCTGATTAAAAGCCTCGCGGATAGCCACACCACGCTTTTTCAGCTCTACCTGCACCATAGGCAGCCCATTTACCAGTATCGTGACATCGTAACGGTTTGTCTGTGCCCCAAACTGCTCAAACTGATTAATTACCTGTACTTTGTTGCGGGCAATATTTGTTTTATCTACCAAATAGATATTTTGGATATGCCCATCGTCAAACACAAAGTCATAGATGTAATTATCATGTATTTTTTTTGTTTTTTCAGAAAAACTATCGCTCTTCTTGTCTAAATATTCCTCCAGGAAGCGTCCCCATTCAGAATCGGTGAAAACGATATTATTGAGTGCCTGCAACTGGTTTCTCGCATTGCAGAGCAGGGCGTCAGGCGTAACAAGGCTGGGAACATATTCGTAACCTTGTGATATCAAATCTTCTATAAATTCGCGTTCCAAAGCAGCCTCTGTCTGATAACCTGCGGGCGGCTCGTTTACTATTGAACTCTTGGTGTAGCTGTCGAGAACGATAAAGTTCTGTAATTCTGCTATGGTGCTGTATTGTGTCATTGCAGATCCTCTTTCCAGTACTTGTTATCAATTAAATGCTTTAATAAAAATCCCACAGTTTGCTTTTCTGCTTCTGTCGGTTCCGTCACAGCTTCATTGGATAATGTAGAGTGGCTTGTGAACTGAATAATCCTGTTATAGTAAATTTGCCTGTCATCAGGCAACAAATCAGACCATTGAGGATACCCTAAAAAGTTTGCCGTTTTTTCGTAAAGGTTGCGCAGTAGCGTGAAATGGTATTTCTGAACAGTGCCTGAATCAAGCGCCTTTTCGATAGTCTGCTTTAGGAAAAGATGATAGGAAAAACTTTTGTTTGAATCTCCTTTCTTTTCTTCAAGTTTAAAAGTCCCATCTTCATATTTACTTAGCATATAGCCTTCCTTAGCATTTAATTCATTATAAATTACATTATAGAACAAAGGATTATGCGTCGTAATGATAAATTTTAATTTATTTAAATTATAGTCACTACTTTTTATAATTTCTGCTATATTGACAGCCAATTCTATTAAATGATTTTCATCCAGCGAACTTACTGGATCATCAATGAATATATATTCCAAATCATCAAACTTATTTGTCGAGCGGTTTTCCGGCTCTGGAACATTCAGTACTTCGACTACCTCTTTCAGCAGGCTGTAAAACACGCACCAAATAAAACAACTTTCTTCGCCTCTCGATATCTTGATATTATCAATTTGCTCTTCGTTGCCACCTTCTATAGAAAAGGAAACCTCATTATAACCTTCATTGAAACATGGAGTCAGTTTATCATTGGTATAATGCTGGAAATCTGTTATGATATTATTGGTTTGTCCTTCAACTTTAAGCACCCAGTCAGTAAAGGCATTAGGACGTATCAACAGCTTCCTGTTTGTATCCCCGTCCAGATCATTATCCCAATAGAACAAATCTTCAGTAAAAGCATTATAATACAATACTTTTACGCCAGTATCCCCGTCTTGCGCTTCTTCTTCCTCATGCTTGGGCGACACCAATTCTTTGAATGCGCGAGACAGCCGCGTCTTTCCTGTGCCGTTAAAGGCATAGATAAGCTGGACCTTCTTTGGACTGTTTTTTAGCTCCTGAGCTATTTCTGTCAATGTTTTTTCCATATTCAGTCGGTTGCTTTATTATCGGGAAATGATAATAACTGATTACGGTAATATTCATACTGTTTTCTACGCAGTTCTATTTCCTTTGGCAAGCCTTCACTGATGGAGGTTGTCAGCATATCGAACTTGTCGAGAATGGAGACAATGCGGCGTTGTTCTTCAATAGAAGGAACAGGTATTTTAATTTTAGCCAAATCACTGGTATTGACACGTCTAACTTTTGTTCCTGTGATAAAACCTCTTTTCTGCTTTTGAAATTGCTCTGTCTGAAAATAATAAGCAACATATTTCGGTTCTAAACTATGAGTGTAAAAGCAGGCATCACTGCTAATGGCAATATCTTCATCACCTAACCATGCAACAGCCTTACATACATCTTCATCATTTTCGCTTGTGGTTGCAATAATCAAGTCCCCATGTTTCGCTTTGCGTGCTTTCTTCGCAAATTCTTGTGAAACAAAGGTTTTTGTTCTATTTGCGTATGTACCATAGTGAGTGTAGATCTGACCATAATGGATACAGCCAACCCCTGTTTGAGTGAAATCTTTCTTCTGCAATCCGCTTCCTCTCGTAAATATACCTACTTCTCCTAATGGCATAACTACTATATTATTTAACGAATTACCCACCGTCGCACAATTTAACACATTAAAAGAAAATAGCTTATTGCGATAATGCTCATACTGTTTCTTTCTCGCTGTAAGCTCCGCTGTAAGCTCCGCTGTAAGCTCCGCTGTAAGCTCCGTGAAATTGTCCAGAATACGGACAATTTCACTCTGCACCTCAAGAGGTGGCACAGGAAGCGTAATATCCAACAGCTTATCTGGCGTTACCTCAATAACTTTTGTTCCGTGAGCCAATTTTGTTTTCTGCTTATAGAACATTGTGGAATGCAGATAATACACCAAATACTTAGGATTGATGGTGTGATGAATAATCGCTGTGTGTCCACTGATTGCAACAGCTTCATCGCCAAGCCAAGCAACGCACTTGCAAACATCATCTATATTTTCGCTTGTAACTGCCATAACAACATCGTTTTTGACAGCAAATTTCTGTTTCTTTGCTTTTTCTTTGCTTATAAAACTGATGGTCTTATCAATAAACAGACCATACTGCGTATAAATTTGACCATAGTGAATACAAGGAACGCCGTCCTCAACATAATCCTTTTTCTGAAAATTACCACCTCTTGATACCGTTGCAATATCTCCAAGTCTCTTTTCTTCAACTCCATTTGGGCAGAGTTCTTGAATAAGCTCATCTAGTCTACTCATTTTATGTCACCTCCCTTTATCGCTGGCTCATTATTCATCCTCCAACTCCTTAATAATCGCGTCAATATCCGCACGCAGCGCATCTATTCTCTTCACCGTTTGCTTTACCTCGGCATTCAGCCTGGCAATATCAATCACCTCGCGCGTATCTTTCGCCTCTATATATGAACTCACAGAGAGGTTATAGCCATTCTCCGCAATGTTGCTGTTATCTACTAATGCCGCAACATATTCCACCGGTGCCTTTCTGTCGAATATATCGACTATTCTTTCTATGTGCTCATCTGTCAGGACATTGTTATTGGTCTGTTTTTTAAAGAAATCTTCCCCGCTGGCGTCAATAAACTGCGTCTTCGTATCAGCCTTGTGCCTGGACAGCACGAGGATATTCACGGAGATGCCCGTTCCATAGAAGAGATTGGGAGGCAACGCAATGACCGTTTCCACAAAGTTGCCGTCCACAAGATATTTCCTTATCTTCTGTTCCGCGCCGCCACGGTAGAAGATGCCGGGGAAGCAGACAATGGCGGCCCTCCCTCTGGCGGAAAGATAGCTGAGGGCGTGAAGCACAAAGGCAAAATCAGCTTTTGACTTTGGCGCTAACACTCCTGCCGCGGCAAAGCGGTCGTCATTGATCAGCGTTGGGTCGTCGCTTCCCACCCAATTGACGGAGTATGGCGGATTTGAGACGATGGCGTCAAATGGTTTTTCATCGCCATATTGAGGATTGAGCAGCGTATTGCCCAGCGCTATGTCGAACTTGTCATAATTGATATTATGCAAGAACATATTCATCCGCGCCAGGTTGTAAGTGGTGTGGTTGATTTCCTGCCCGAAAAAGCCATCTTCAATAAGATGCGCATCAAACTGTTTCTTCGCCTGAAGCAGCAACGAACCCGAACCACAAGCCGGATCATAAATCTTGTTGACGGAAGTCAATCCCGACATAGCTAATCGCGCTATCAGCTTTGATACATTTTGAGGCGTAAAGAACTCTCCGCCGGATTTGCCGGCATTGGCGGCGTAATTGGAAATCAGGAACTCGTAAGCATCTCCGAAAAGATCTATCTCATTATCTTCAAAATTACCGAAATCAAGGCTTTCCACACCTTTGATGACGGCCGCCAAACGCCTGTTTTTCTCCTCCACGGTGTTGCCCAAACGGTTGCTTGTGGTGTCAAAATCGGCAAATAGTCCCTTTATGTCGTGCTCGGACGGATACCCATTGGCAGAACTCTCTATCGCATCGAAAATAGCTGCCAAGTCCGTGTTCAGATTAGGATTGTTGTTGGCATTCTTTGCTATATTCACAAAGAGCTGAGTAGGATAGATGAAATACCCTTTTGTCCTGGTGGCGTCATCTTTTATCACAGGGGTGATAACGTCATCCGACATATTCGCATAGTTGACGCTCTCGTCACCGCCTTCAATGAAGTTGGTGAAGTTCTCACTGATAAACCGATAAAAAAGAGCTCCTAAGACAAACTGCTTAAAATCCCAGCCGTCAACGGCGCCACGCACTTCGTTGGCGATTTTCCAAATAGTAGATTGCAATTCATCTCTTTGCTTTATACTGGTCATATTAATTAAATTATTCTTAATTCAGATTACAAAGTTAAAATATCAACACGTCAGGACTTGATAAACCAACAAAAACCATAAGCTGCCATTCCCGGCGCTACGTGTCAAAAATCACTTTTCAACGGATAACCGTTTGAAACCGTTCCGCTTCATCATTCCGCTTTTGCCGCCGTCATTATTTGGCTTCGCGGATACCTTGCCATTAAGCATTTCAATTCAGCTTCTTCCGGTTTACATGATTATTCCAGGCTTCTTCAATAATTCCGGCAAGAGGCTTTCCATACTTGTCCACTTCACTTTTGGTGAACAGGCTCTTGATCAATTCTCCGGAAACAGGGTCAATGATAAACACGGCGGGAGGGCCAAGAACCACATACGGCGCACGGGGGGAATCCACACACCCCACGATTTTTGCGGCTTCTTCCGGAACCATCTTGAATTTAAACGTTCCCGGGGAATTGCCCGGCACCTGTTTAGTGTCCACCAGCCAGAATATAAATTTCTTCCCGGCGGCATTTTTGAAATTTGTTTTTTTAATATATTCCCTGGTAAAAATATTACACCGGGAACACCATGAAGAACCGGTCAGGTAAATCACCAGCGGCAGCTTTTTCTTCATAGCTTCATTACGGAGTTTGTCAAAAACGGGGCTGCCCGATTTATTGACTTCAGGTATCCTGTTTTTATTGGCAAACCCGAAAATGGGAGGACGCTGTTGAGCTATGCCGGCCTGAGGGGCAAACAGCCCTGAAACCACAGCGGAACAACATAAAAAAAGGAAAGGCCTCATACGTGTTCCTACTATAGATACTATCCCGGGATAGTCAAACAGCAAGCGTTTCCCGGTTTCCGGGAAAAAAGAAATGCCCTTTACATGAACCATAGCAGGGCTATTCACTTGCCAAGTCCGAATGAAGCTGTAAGAATCCGCGCCATGAGAAAGCTCCTGATCCGCTCCTGTCTGATTGCCGGGCTGACCTGGACCTATTCCTGCGCCTCCAACAAGGAAACGGCGCCTCAGGCCCCCGCCCCGGTTCCAGCCGTTCAGCCGGAACAAACCGCCCCGGCGGACCATCCCGCACCCTGGGCTCCCGCTCCGGCGCAACAGGAGATTCTTCCAGAGGATGAGAATGAAGAGTCCGCTCCGGGACCAGCTGTCTTGCCGGGCGATTTCCGCCCCGGACTGCGCACCCCCCGGCTGCCGGAAACCCTGCTGTACGATCTGGACGGCAAGCTGATTACCCCTTCCGCCCCATAATCTTTTCCCACCACCATGACTGCGACCATTCCCAAAGGCTTCCACCCCGAACCTTTTTCCTACCACCAGGAGCTTGAACTGGATATTGACGCCCTTTCCAATGCGGGCGACGGCATCGGACGCGTGGACGGATGGGTGGTTTTCGTCCCCTTCGCCCTGCCGGGAGACCGTGTCAAAGCCCGCGTCTGGCGTAATGACAAAAACTACTCCTCCGCCGATCTGGTGGAAATAATTAACCCCAGCCAGGACCGCGTGGAACCGGGATGTCGCCTGTTCGGCACCTGCGGAGGATGCCAGTACCAGCACCTTTCCTATGACCGCCAGCTTCTCTGGAAAACCCGGCAGGTAGCGGATCTGCTCCGCCTGCAGGCAGGGCTGGAAATGCCTGTTAATCCGGCCATAGCCTCTCCCCGCCAATATCATTACCGCTCCAAGATTACGCCCCACTTTGACAAACCGAAGGAAGGAGGCAAGCCGGCCATCGGTTTTCTGAAAGCTGGCTCCAGAAGGGATGTGGTGGACGTGCCGCAATGCCCGATTGCCATGGAGTGCATCAATGAAGCCCTGCCCCTGGCCCGCAAAAGCGTTTACCAGGCCGCGGCCCGGTTCAAGCGAGGAGCCACCATTCTGCTCCGGGCTTCGGAAGGAACCGTCATCACCAATAACAACGCCGTGGCGTGCGAACGGGTGGGCGATTTGGAGTTCCATTTTCTGGCGGGGGACTTTTTTCAGAATAATCCTTTCATTCTTCCGCTTTTTACGGATTACGTGGCCCAACAGGCGAGTATGGACGGGGAGGAATTCCTGGTGGACGCTTACTGCGGTTCCGGCCTGTTCGCCCTGAGCCTGGCGAAGAAATTTAAAAAAGTGCTGGGCGTGGAAGTCAGTGAGACTTCCGCGGACTGGGCGCGCAGCAACGCGCGCAGCAACGGAATCGAACACGCGGAATTCCTGGCGGCGGACGCCGGGGCCATTTTCGCCCGGGTGGATTTCCCCGCGGAAAAAACCGCCGTGGTGATCGACCCGCCCCGGAAAGGGTGCAGCATGGAATTCCTGACCCAGTTGTTCGCCTTCGGCCCCGGAAAAGTCGTTTACGTTTCCTGCAACCCAGCCACCCAGATACGGGATTTGGCGGAATTCGACAAGGCCGGGTATTCCGCCACCGCCGTCCAGCCCTTTGACCTGTTCCCCCAGACCAAGCATCTGGAATGCGTGGTCACCCTGAAAAAAAATACCTGATTTTTTCCATGCCCAAGCTTTACATCAAAACTTACGGCTGCCAAATGAACGAACGGGACTCCGAACAGGTGGCCCGCATGTTCGTGCAGAAGGGCTACACCATGACGGACCGCGAGGATGAGGCGGACGTCATCCTGTTCAATTCCTGCTCCATCCGGGAACAGGCGGAACAAAAGGCGCTGGGGAAAATGGGGCTTCTGGCCAAGCAGCAGCGGCACCGTCCGCATGTAGTGTACGGCATGATGGGCTGCATGGCCCAAAGTAAAAAAGAGGAGCTGTTCAAGGAACTGCCGCGCCTGGACCTCGTGGTCGGCACCCAGAAATACCACCGCGTGTTTGAACACGTGGACGGCATTCTGCGCGCGCGCCAGGAACGCCGCATGGACGAGTTGCAAACCGCCTTTTCCGGCACGCATGTGTGCGATGTGGCGGAAGAGGCGGACTCCCAGAACCGCATCCGGGACCACCTGAATCCCGGAGCGCGCTCCACGGCGTATGTCTCCATCATGCAGGGGTGCGAAATGAAGTGCGCCTACTGCATCGTCCCCTACACCCGCGGCGCAGAACGCAGCCGCCCCATCCGGGACGTGGTGGATGAAGTAAAGATGCTGGCGGACGCCGGCGTGAAGGAAGTCACGCTGCTGGGCCAGATCGTCAACCGGTACGGCAGGCGGATGGAAACGGCAGACGGCAAGGGCGGCTTCGTCCAGCTGCTGGAAGCCGTGCATGAAGTGGAAGGCATCCGGCGCATCCGCTTCGTCTCCCCGCATCCCATCGGTTTCCGCCAGGATCTGGTGCAGGCGTTCACCTATCTTCCCAAGTTGTGCAGCCATATTCATTTCCCGATGCAGAGCGGCAGCGACCGCATCCTGAAAATGATGCGCAGGCCGTACAGGAATGAAACCTATCTGGACCTTTGCTCCCGGATGAAGCAGGCACGCCCGGATTTATCCATCACCACGGATATCATCGTGGGCTTCCCGGGAGAAACGGAGGAGGATTACCTGCTGACCAGGCAGGCCGTGGAACAGGTCCAGTTTGACAACGCGTTCATTTTCCGCTATTCCCCGCGCCGCGGCACGCCCGCCGCCGTTATGGAGAATCAGATTCCGGAGGAAGTGAAGGAAGCGCGCAACCAGGACCTTCTGGCCGTAGTCAATGAAATAGCCATCCGGAAAAACCGGGATCTGGTAGGCACCGTGCAGGAAGTTCTTCTGGAAGGGTCGTCTAAAACGAATGCGGCGCGCCTCTCCGGCCGAACCTCCCAGAACAAGCCCGTCATGGTGGATGCCGCCCCTGACCTGGCGGGAGAGATCCTTCCCATCCGCATTGAGGAAAGCACGGGATTCACCCTGTACGGCGTTCCATGCCCCTCCAGGGGATGATTCGCACGCCCTTTTCCTCCATCCGCAGATAGAGGGTTCCGGTTTCCCGGAGACGGTACACGGCTGTTCCCTCCGGCACGGGGCATTCATGCTCCGTCGCGAAAATGACTGCGCGGGCGCCTGTGGCCCTGATCCACGCAGCGCTGTCCACCGGGTCGCGCGGATGATGCCCGATGAGCAATACATCCGCCCGCGGCGTTTTTTCCGCGCGCGCCAGGGAGGAAAACCCGGCATTCCCTATCATCAGGAACCGCCGCCCGCGGCATTCCCATGACAACACCCAGCTCCGGTCCTGACGAATTCCCGTGCGCAACGGTACAGGAAAATCTTCCAGCACAAGTTCATTGCCCGGCCGTAACCTCCATTGCCGGACGGGACATTCACCGGACTCCGCGCCCCAGTTCCGGATTCCGGGATATTCCTTCTCCAGTTCTTTCTCCCCGGCCCGTTCCGCCTTGCCGTTCCCGCAGCACAGCATACCGCAGGGCCGGATACTGTGCGCCTTCAGCACGGGAAGGAGGGTGTACCGCACCGCATCTTCCGCTCCGCTTCCCACAACCAGTGCGGGATTGGAAATGACTGCGGACCAGGCGTCCTTCTGCAGGGGAACGATCACCGCTTCATTTTCCCCGGAAGGCGGTGCGGAAGAAAGATAACTGTACGGCAGGGAAGCCACTCCCCCGGCTACGGGCAGCATGGCGGGCGGCCGCCATGCGCGGG
>OBVJ01000552.1_pt1 | contig 14710 bp, 14 predicted proteins | sample 1495071 | NCBI WGS metagenome assembly OBVJ01 (sample SAMEA2579985, study PRJEB22360) | human gut metagenome | reverse complement strand
TGCTTACCATATGGCGGAAGTGTACCTGACTCAGCCGATACAGATTGTGGCGGGCAGCCAGGCTGGGAGCAAATGGATGAGTGACGACCTGTACGATCGAGCATCAAGCCAGGATAAACGCTATCACATTGTTGAAGGCGCAAACCATATGGATCTTTATGATGGCAAAGTCTATGTGGCTGAAGCAATTTCAGTATTAGCTCCGTTCTTTGAGGAAACTCTGTAATGAAACATATTCAAATCCGTAATAGTGATATGGCCTGGCATATTGCTGCCAATAATCTGGGAAAAGTTTCATGAAAAATGTACTGATTCTTGGTGCTGGCGGTCAGATAGCCCGCCATGTGATTAATCAACTGGCAGATAAACAAACCATTAAACAAACTTTATTTGCCCGTCAGCCAGCAAAAATCCACAAACCCTATCCAACTAATAGCAAGATTATTATGGGGGATGTACTGAATCATGCAGCACTGAAGCAGGCCATGCAGGGACAGGATGTTGTGTATGCCAACCTTACGGGGGAAGATTTAGATATTCAGGCAAATTCAGTGATCGCTGCGATGAAAGCCTGTGATGTTAAACGTCTGATCTTTGTTCTTTCCCTCGGTATTTATAATGAAGTTCCAGGAAAATTTGGCGAATGGAATAATGCAGTTATTGGTGAACCCCTAAAACCATTCCGCAGGGCTGCGGATGCAATTGAGGCTTCTGGACTGGAATATACAATTCTTCGCCCTGCCTGGCTGACTGATGAAGATATTATTGATTATGAGCTTACCTCACGCAATGAACCATTCAAAGGTACGATCGTATCACGTAAGAGTGTCGCAGCATTAATCACAGATATCATCAATAAACCTGAGAAACACATTGGTGAGAATATAGGCATCAATCAACCCGGGACTGATGGTGATAAGCCCTTCTTCATGTAAATCAATTATATAGCTACCATCGTACTGTACTATGTGCAGTACGATTTATTAAACTTATTAAGGTGAACTGATCAATCAGATGCGATTAACATGTGTAGAACCAGTAAGAATAAAATACGCCATGTATATAACATTACGACAATTCTAATATCTGCACATCAATGAAAATACAAACAACTTCCGGCAAAAAAGTGATACAAGATCGATGGCATAGCGTTGAAGAAAAGGATTTGATAATCCGCAAAATTTGCACAACACTGCCTGTAATACTTCCTGAACCAGAGACGATCATGACCGTAACTCGCCCACGCGCCGAACGCGGCGCATTTCCGCCCGGAACAGAACATTACGGACGTTCATTATTGGGCGCGCCGTTAATCTGGTTTCCGGCCCCAGCCGCCAGTCACGAAAGTGGTTTGATTCTGGCTGGCACTCACGGTGATGAAAACTCTTCGATCGTCACGCTCTCCTGTGCTCTGCGGACTTTGACACCGTCTTTGCGCCGCCATCATGTGGTGCTGTGTGTGAATCCTGACGGCTGCCAGTTAGGGTTACGGGCCAATGCTAATGGTGTGGATTTAAACCGAAACTTTCCGGCAGCGAACTGGAAGGAAGGTGAAACAGTTTATCGCTGGAACAGCGCCGCTGAAGAACGTGATGTCGTTTTACTGACAGGTGACAAACCTGGCTCCGAACCTGAAACCCAGGCGCTGTGCCAACTTATACACCGCATTCAACCTGCCTAGGTGGTCTCATTCCACGATCCGCTGGCCTGTATTGAAGATCCCAGACACAGCGAATTAGGTGAATGGCTGGCCCAGGCGTTTGAATTGCCTCTGGTAACCAGCGTCGGTTATGAAACGCCTGGCTCTTTCGGCAGTTGGTGTGCAGATCTCAACTTGCATTGCATCACCGCAGAGTTTCCACCCATCTCCTCCGACGAAGCCAGCGAAAAATATCTCTTTGCGATGGCAAACTTGCTGCGCTGGCATCCTAAAGATGCAATTCGCCCGTCGTGAACTGAAGCGCCGGTTCCACATCTACCGCCAGCCAGGTCGGTCCGTCAAGATCGGCGAAACTGACCTGCGGCACCAGCGGTAAAGCGGCGCTAATGGCCCGAGAGGTACACAACATGCAGCCCAGCATCAGACGAAAACCTTGTGCACGCGCTTCAGTCGCCAGCGCTTCCGTCAGACCACCGGTTTTATCAAGCTTAATGTTAACCATCTCATAGCGCCCTTTCAGCGCCTTCAGATTGCTACGAGTATGACAACTTTCATCAGCACAAATCGGTAACGGATGAATAAAATTCTCCAGCGCCGCATCGTCCTGCGCAGGAAGCGGTTGTTCAAGCATCGCAACGCCTAAATCTGCCAATAGCTGGCAACGCGCCGCCAACCCTTCTGCACGCCAGGATTCATTTGCATCAACGATCAGCGTCGCATCGGGCACAGCTGTGCGAATTGCCACCATCCGCTCACTGATAAGATGGTTATCCAGCTTCACTTTCAGTAATTTCGCGCCTGCCTGCCAGAGTGTTGATGCACTATTGGCCATCTGATCAGGCGTACCGATGACTATCGTCTGTGCCGTGGTGACTGTCTCGGGAAGCGTTATGCCGATCAAATCAGCCAGCGATTGCTGCTGTTTTCGCGCCGCCAGATCCCACAATGCACAATCCAGCGCATTACGTGCTGCGCCGGCAGGGAGGATTTTTTGCAACTCCTCCCGTGTCAGCCCTTTCTCTAATTGCGGCACGACGCTCATAATTTGCGCCATTACCGAGGCATCACTTTCCCCATAACGCGGATACGGCGTGCATTCGCCGGTGCCTTTAATACCTTCTTCTTCCAGTTCAACCACCACCACGCGCACTTCACTGCGACTTCCCCGAGCAATCACAAACGGGGTATGTAAGGGCCAGGCCTCCTCAAATACCTTAACGGTTCTCATCTTTACTCCTTGTTGTCGCGGTGGTCTGCGGATTAAGCGCAAATAGCGTTTGCTGTGTTATTGACAGTTAGCATAAACTAGGTGTGACGTTAACTATATGTAAACAGGAAAGATAATCATGTCACAAACCGTTCATTTCCAGGGCAACCCGGTTACAGTCGCCAATTCCATCCCGCAGGCGGGTAGCAAAGCGCAGACTTTTACTCTCGTGGCAAAAGATCTGTCTGACGTCACCCTCGGTCAGTTTGCGGGTAAACGCAAAGTGCTGAACATTTTCCCGAGTATTGATACCGGTGTTTGCGCCGCATCAGTACGTAAGTTTAACCAACTGGCAACCGAGATCGACAACACCGTTGTGCTGTGTATCTCTGCCGATCTGCCGTTCGCCCAGTCTCGTTTCTGCGGCGCAGAAGGTCTGAACAACGTTATCACCCTCTCCACTTTCCGTAACGCTGAATTCCTGCAAGCCTACGGTGTGGCAATTGCTGATGGCCCACTGAAAGGTCTGGCAGCGCGTGCCGTTGTGGTTATTGATGAAAATGACAATGTGATTTTCAGCCAGCTGGTGGATGAAATCACCACCGAGCCGGATTACGAAGCAGCTCTGGCTGTACTGAAAGCATAAGTTAATATGCCTGATGGTGTTGCACCATCAGGCATATTCACGCTTACTCTTCGTTCTTCTTCTGACTCAGACCATATTCCCGCAACTTATTGGCAATCGCGGTATGTGAAACGCCGAGACGTTTTGCCAGTTTGCGCGTGCTGGGATAATTGCGATAAAGCTGGGTTAATACCGAGCGTTCAAAACGGCTGGTGATTTCGTCCAGCGAACCTTCCATCGCATCTTCGCCCACGGCTACCGTTGCGGCGTCATAATCCGGCAACAAAATATCCTGTGGACGCAGCTCATAACCGTCCAGTTGTGTCAGTGCGCGATAGATAGCGTTCTTTAACTGCCGCACATTTCCCGGCCACGCATAACGCGTAAGTACAGTATTCAGATCAGCGGCCAGTTTCGGACGCGGCACGCCCTGCTCGTCGGCAAAGCGGGCGACGAACAACTCGGTTAACGGCATGATGTCCTGCGGACAGTCACGTAGCGGCGGCAGATTGAGCGTCAACACGTTCAGACGATAATAGAGATCTTCACGGAACACGCCTTTTTGCACCAGTTCGACCAGATTCTTCTGCGTAGCACAAATCACCCGCACATCGACATGCACCTCATGGTCTTCGCCAACCCGACGGAAGGTGCCATCATTAAGGAAACGCAGTAATTTCGCCTGCATCCGTGGTGACATCTCACCTATTTCATCCAACAGCACCGAACCACCGTTCGCCTGCTCAAAGAACCCTTTCTTCCCTTCCGGAGCATGACCAAACAGTTCACTCTCGACCGCATCTTCCGGTATAGACGCACAGTTCAGCGCCAGGTAAGGTTTGCTCGCTCTGGGGCTTGCCTGATGACAGGCATACGCAAAGAGATCTTTTCCGGTGCCGGTATCACCCGTAATCAGCAGCGGCGCGCTTAGCATCGCCAGTTTCTGCGCCTGTTCGACAACATGCTTCATTTTCGGGCTGACAGCGACAATTTGACTGAAGGCGCTGACATCCTGGGCGGCGACATTTTGCAACTGACGGCCCATACGAATCGTTGATCGCAGCATCACCACCGCACCGGTCAGGACGTGTTGATCATTTTCATCCTGAAGATAAACAGGCGTAATCTCCATCAGGAAATTCTGCCCATTAATAACGACATGCTCGTTATGCGAATCTTGCGGTTCGCTTTCCAGCCAGCGTAAAAAATTAAAGCCGTTAATCAATTGCGCGGCGGTATGGTTGCGCAGGCGATCCAATTTTTGCCCAAAAAGCTGACAGCTCGCCGGGTTCGCCATATCCACTTTGCTTTTCATATCGACAGAGAGCACAGGTTCAGGCAACGCCTCCAGTAACGCGCTCAACGCCAGATGCTCACGTTCGGAAGGCATCCACGGGACAGTACGCACATCGGTAACACCTGCAATACGGCGTATTTCGGCCATCAGAGTGCTGAAACTCTCAAACTCCAGTTCAGCAAAATTGAGGTAGATTCGCCCAATGGGGTCAATCTCAATACCGCGTAAATCAATGCCTCTTAGCACGAGTAGATCGAGTAATTCGCGGGTCAGACCGAGTCGGTCTTCACAAAAGACTTCCAGACGCATGGGAACCTTCACCTGAAAAAAGAACAATTAATATGATGATATGACACTATTTGGATAGCAGGAAGGTTTCTGTCAACAATCATTGACACAAAGACGGAAAAACGGGCACTTCGGCGTAAAGATATCCGGTCAGCACCCGATATTGCATTATTTTTCGCTGGGCGTTTTGCCTTTTTGCAGAGTTTCTTTCACCTGACCGATAAGCTGACGACGGAAATCCCCGAGGCGAGGTTTGTCATCGTCAATCCACGGCAGCGGGCGGCAAAGCTCCATAGCTTTAATCCCCAGTCGTGCCGTCAGAAGTCCAGCACCAATCCCCTGAGCTGCGCGGGTAGACAAACGCGCAGCGAGATCTTGCGACATCCAGTCCATCCCCACTTCGCGCACCAGTTCGCTGGCTCCGGCAAAAGCAATATTCAGCAATACCAGCTTAAACAGGCGCAAACGGCTGTAATATCCCAGTTCAATGCCATACAGCGTGGCGATGCGATTAATCAAACGCAGATTGCGCCAGGCGATAAACGCCATATCCACCAGCGCCAGTGGGCTAACGGCAATCATTAACGTTGATTCCGCCGCTGAGCGGCTGATTTCGCGCCGCGCCTGGGCATCTAAAACTGGCTGGACCAGGTGAGCATACAGGCTGACCACTTCACGATCGTTCTGCGTTTCATGGATTGAGGCATACCAGCGCTGCAGCGCCGGATGTGACTGATCGATGCCCGCCTGCTGCGCCAGTTTTTCGCAGAATGCACGGCCTTTACCCGTGCCGTGACTGTGCAACAAATCGCGCGCTTCGTCGCGTTCATGGGCGCGCTGTCGCAAGCGCCATAAGCGCCGCCACTCTGTTACCACAGAACCTACGCCAGCGCCGATAATCAATGCCCCAGCGGCACATCCACCCAGCGCCACCCAGTCCTGGGTTTGCCAGGCGTTCATTGTCCACTGCACGCCCTGCCCGACAACGCTTGCGCCAAACAGAGCCAGCCCGCCCATCACCATTTTGCGCCACAGGCTGCGTTTCGGACGTAACGCTGCGTCCATCACCGCTTCAACTTGCCCCTCTTCTTCCTGCGCTTCATCGAGCGTGGCTGGGGCAAAATTTTGCGCCTGATTTTCGTCAAAGGTCTGCTGCGCCCTGAATTTTGGATTCTGATCGACCTCCAGTGGACCGTCGAAATCAATACGTGGTTTTAACGGTTCGGTCATCGCAATTTATCTCCTATTAAAAATTCCAGCGCAGCATCAAGACGAATATGCGGTAGCGGTTTGTCGACATCCATCACCTGCGGACGAAACGCCTCAAACTGGAAGCCTTGCTTATCCCAGAACGCCTGACCTGGCAAACGTGCGGGAACTTCGCCAGGATAAACAGTGAGCGGTGCGCCATCGCTGAGTCGATTACCGCGCAGCGCCGGGATTTTCTCACCGTTAACATCAATAATTCCGCCGGTGGTCGCCTGAACAGACGCCAGCCCCAGGCAGTCCATACTGATCCCTTCGAACGCCGCATTTTGCCAGGCATCCTGAATCAGTTGTTGCAGCAATGAAACCATATTGGCGTGCTGATCGATGGTCACATGGTCCGCTTTAGTGGCAGCAAACAATAGCTTATCGATAACCGGCGAAAACAAACGCCGGAACAGGGTACGCTGCCCGTAGTGGAAACTTTGCATCAGCTGCGTCAGCGCCAGACGCATATCATTAAATGCCTGTGGTCCACTGTTGAGCGGTTGCAGGCAGTCCACCAGCACAATCTGGCGGTCAAAACGCAGGAAGTGATTCTTATAGAACCCCTTCACCACTTTCTCGCAGTAATAATTAAAACGCTCGCGCAACATTCCGGCATTGGTGTGCTTATCGGCCTGCGCCAGTTTGGACTCGCCCCAGGCATCGACATCTGGCCATGGGAAGAATTGCAGCGCGGGCGCTCCTGCCATATCGCCAGGCAAAACAAAGCGTCCTGGCTGAATAAAGTGCAGCCCCTGCTGTTTGCAGTGGTGGAGATAATCGGTCCACGCGGCGGCAATGTCTGCCAGTCGGTTTTCGTCGGCAGGCGCTAGCGGGTCCAGCCCTTCGCACATCATTCGCCATTTCGCCGACCATTCGCCGCGCTGACCATTGAGTAAGCCCGTCATCTGGCGCGACCAGCTTAAATAGTCCTGCGCCAGCATCGGCAGGTCGAGCAACCATTCGCCGGGGTAATCCACAATCTCCAGATACAGCGTGGAGGTGTCCTTAAAGTGGCGCAGCAGCGAATCGTTCGATTTATAGCGTAGCGCCAGGCGAATTTCGCTGACGCCGCGCGTTGGCGTCGGCCAGGCGGGAGGATCGCCATATAACTGCGCCAGTCCTTCATCATAGGTGAAGCGCGGAATGCCAAAGTCACGCTGAGGAATGCGTTTTACGCCCAGCAGGCGCTCTTCACGCACCGCACTTAAAAGCGGCAAACGTGCTCCGGCATGAATATTGAGCAACTGATTAACCATCGCGGTGATAAACGCTGTTTTGCCGCTGCGGCTAAGTCCGGTTACAGCGAGGCGCAGATGTCTGTCGACACCCCGATTCACCAGCGCATTGAGTTCATTTTTAAGTCGCTTCATTGCTGTCCTGTGCTGCTCTGAAGACCAGAAAAAAAATCGTTCGTAAGAATATGAATGTGGGGGCCAGGCCATTGATTATCAACTACCCGTGTTGTCATCGACGGGCGAACTCCATAAGATGTGCAGCATTCACGTTCGGACGGAGTTCCTGACCTATGTCCCCTACTATTTATGATATTGCCAGGGTTGCAGGCGTATCAAAATCCACCGTATCACGCGTGCTGAATAAGCAAACCAATATCTCCCCGGAAGCGCGCGAAAAAGTGTTACGGGCCATTGAAGAATTACAGTATCAACCAAACAAGCTGGCCCGCGCGCTGACCTCTTCGGGTTTTGATGCCATTATGGTGATTTCTACCCGTTCGACCAAAACTACGGCGGGTAATCCGTTTTTCTCTGAAGTTTTGCATGCCATCACCGCCAAAGCGGAAGAAGAAGGTTTCGACGTGATATTACAAACGTCGCACAATCCAGCAGAAGATCTGCAAAAATGCGAAAGCAAAATTAAGCAGAAAATGATTAAAGGCATTATTATGCTAAGTTCGCCTGCCGATGAATCCTTCTTTGCACAACTCGACAAATACGAGATCCCGGTGGTGGTGATCGGTAAAGTTGAAGGTCAATACAGCCATGTTTATTCCGTCGATACCGATAATTATGGCGACAGTATTGCGCTAACCGATGCGTTAATTGAAAGCGGGCATAAGAATATTGCATGCCTGCATGCGCCGCTTGATGTTCATGTTTCAGTGGATCGGGTAAATGGTTATAAGCAAAGCCTGGCTACGCATAATATTGCAGTGCGTGATGAATGGATTGTTGACGGCGGTTATACCCATGAGACAGCATTAAAAGCAGCACGGGAATTATTAAGCCAGTCACCGTTGCCTGAGGCAGTGTTTGCTACTGACAGCCTGAAATTAATGAGTATTTATCGTGCGGCGGCAGAGAAAAACATTGCTATTCCGCAGCAGTTAGCGGTGGTGGGTTATAGTAATGAAACGCTGTCGTTTATATTAACGCCTGCACCAGGCGGCATCGATGTTCCGACGCAGGAGTTAGGTCAACAAAGCTGCGAGTTATTATTCCAGCTAATTGCCGGAAAACCGTCACCACAAAATATTACCGTTGCTACGCATATGTCGTTGAAATAAATGTATGCCGGATTTGGCGCTCGCCCCGCATCCGGCAATTTAGCACATTATCAGAACGAGTAATTCACCCCAACACCCGCATAATGGAATTTATCGCTGTCGCCTTCGTCGTGATCCTGCCACTCAAACGCGTATTCCAGCGAAACGGAAAGACCATTCTGGAAATCATAACCGTAAAATAAACCCACACGGTTAAAATCATGGCCTTCACGTTCAATATCATCCTGCCAGTCCCAGTTACTCCAGCGATCCAGCCCAATGCGCGTATACGGCGTCACCGAGTGGTTGCCGAGCGTCAGCAGCAAATAGGCGCGAATTTCTTGCGTGGAAAACTCACCGTTATTGCGGCTATCATCCATATTGAAACCGCGCTCGAGATAATAGTTCACTCGCAAGGCAACCGTTTCGTTGAAGGTATATTGCAGACCCGTTTCCGTTTCGACACGGGTATCAGCGTAACCGGTCGTGTTCAAATCGTTGGCAAATTTATACATCGACAGCCAACCGTTGAAACGTAAATCGTCAGTCAGTTTCACATCCCAGTCTGGCGCAATTTTCCAGCGCTGCATATTCGCCGTGTCTTTACCCGGTTCATCAACGTAGTGATAACCATAATTACGGAAACCACCAGTCAGACCGAAACTGAAATCATCGCTTTCGAGGAACTGATAATGTACCTCCAGCTCCGGGCGATCAAACCACGTTCCACGTTTACCCGCGCTATAATCTACCGGCCCTTCCTGATAATAGGCCAGAGAAATTCTCCACGGCCCGTTGGCGGCATTAAAATAGACAGAAGGCTCCGCCAGCCCATCCATATCTTCGCCATAACCTTCGACGTTTTCTATTTCGTACATCGCGCCGATATTAAAGTGCCAGTCGTTCTTTTCCTCGGCCTGTGCGCAGGCCATTCCCGCACACATCACCAGTGCGGTACAGAGTAATAACTTTTTCATTATTGTTCCTTGTATTATCCTGGGAGAATGCCTTCCCCCTGTATTTAGCAAATTGCTATTTCCGTTTCTGCATCAAAGAAATGACATTTAGTCATATCAAAATGAATAGTGATATTTTCTCCTGCATGATAATCATTTAACGCACCAGCACGGACCACTAACTCGTGCCCCCCAACCGTGGTGTAGAGCATAAATTCCGCACCGGTTAATTCCGCCACGCTAATTTTGGCGGAAATGTTATTTTCCTCTTGCGCGTCCGGATGAATATCTTCCGGGCGTATTCCCATTACGATGGGCTTATGCAAACTTTCCTGTGTTTTCAGAACCGCTAATTTCTCTTCGGGTATGGTTAATTTAAGCGTTTCCGTAACGAATTTATTGCCATCGATCGTGCCGCGAATAAAATTCATCGCTGGTGATCCAATAAATCCGGCAACAAACATATTCGCAGGTTGGTTATAAACCGTTTTCGGCGCACCGACCTGCTGAACAATCCCATCCTTCATAATGACAATCCGCGTCGCCATGGTCATCGCTTCGGTCTGATCGTGGGTCACGTAGATCATGGTGGTGTTCAGTTTCTGATGCAGCTTGCTGATCTCTGCGCGCATTTGCACGCGCAGCTTGGCATCCAGGTTAGAGAGCGGCTCATCCATTAAAAACACGCCCGCTTCGCGCACAATCGCCCGCCCAAGCGCCACTCGCTGACGTTGCCCGCCGGAAAGCGCGCCCGGCTTGCGTTTCAGGTACTCACGCAGGCCGAGAATTTGCGCCGCCCAGTTCACCCGCTCATCAATCACCTCTCTGGCGATTTTTTGCATCTTCAGGCCAAACGCCATGTTGTCGTAGACCGTCATATGCGGATACAGCGCGTAGTTCTGGAACACCATCGCGATATTGCGTGCTTTGGCTGGAACGTCATTCATTCGTTTGCCGTCGATCAACAGATCACCGCCGCTGATCTCCTCAAGCCCGGCAATCATACGCAGGGTGGTCGATTTACCGCAGCCCGACGGACCGACAAACACGATGAACTCTTTATCGGCAATCTCCAGGTTGAAGTCCTTCACCACATGCACCTGGTTATCGTAGATCTTTTGAATATGTTGTAACGAAAGCTGTGCCATGTTGATTCCTTTGCTATACGTTTTGCCAGAAGGCCGATAACCGCGGCCAGGTCAGGGAGTCCGTTGAGGGCAACAATAATTGCGCCCCGGTTAAGCCCGCGCCGATCCCCACCGAGCGCATCCCGCTGGCGTTAATGGCTTCAATGCCCGCCTGCGCATCTTCAATGCCGATACATGCCTGTGGCGGCACGCCCAGCCCTGCACAGGCGGCGAGAAAGATTTCCGGGTCCGGTTTCGAATTTTTGAGTTGGGAAGCGTCCGCGCAGAAGGTGAAAAACTCGCGCAGCTCCAGCGCTGCTAAAATCGTCGGCGCATTCAGGGAGACAGAAGCCAGCCCAACCGGAATCTGCTGTGCTCGGAGATCTACCAGCAAATTGTGAATGCCAGGCAGCACAGCATTAACCGTCAGTTCGCGCAGTGAGTGGACGTAAAGCAGATTTTTGCGATACGCCAGTTGCGCCCGTTCCTGTGGGTTAAAATCGCCCTCTTTACCCCCGTGCTGCAGAATTCGCCGCAGGGACTCATCGCGGCTGATCCCTTTTAGGAATTCGTTAAACTGCGCATCAATGCTGATGCCAATTTCAGCGGCAATCTGCTGCCACGCCTGGAAATGCAGATGCGCGGTATCTGTGATTACTCCATCCAGATCGAAAATTACCCCCTGCAGTTTCATTCACCCTCCAGATGCGTGGTAGCGGTCCCATTGAAGGGCAAAATAAAATCCCCCAAACAGAAAACAGATTCTTCAGCCACAGATATAAGCTGACCGTTCAAGCGCAGTGAAACGGGCGCAGAAGTTCGAATCGCAATACGCTGCGCGTCGAGAGTGACCTGTAATTCGCAGCCCTGCCAGAACAGAGGGAAAGACAACTGTTGCCACTGCTCAGGTAACGCCGGATTGAGATGTAATTCACCGTCACGCACGCTCACCCCGGCAAAACCCTGAATCGCCCCCAGCCAGATAGCGCCAGTTGCGGCAGCGTGGATACCGTCATCACAGCTATGTGGATCAGCACCAAGATCGATTTCAGTCCCCTCGCGCCAGAACTGATAACTTTGGGTCAGCAGGCCACAGCGTGCGGCAACAATGCCGTGGATTGCTTTACTTAATGACGAGTCGTGAATAGTGCGCGGTTCATAAAATTGCAGATTGGCAAGACACGATGCCGCTGAGAACTGCTCCGGCAGCATGTAATTGAGCATCACCACATCAGCTTGTTTGAGGATCTGCATCTCGTTCACTTCTGCGCGTGAATAATCCAGCAGAATGGTTTGCTTCCCCGCCGCCGCTTTGTATTTCGCCAGATTAATCACCGGCTTAGCCATAAACGAATCATCCTGCGGCAAAACGCCGTCGGGCTGAATTTCTGGCAGCAGCAGTTCTTTGAGGTACATTTCTGCACGATGAATAAACGCGTCGTCGCTACAGCCAAACTGACGAGCGATATTCAGCGCCTGCTGGACGTTGTAATACGCCATATAGCTGGTGAAGGCGTTATTATTGACATGTTCGGTATATTCGTCTGGCCCAATAACATCATGAATTTCCAGACGGTCGTTAACCCTCACCGCGCGGCTAATCCAGAACTTTGCCGTCTCCAGAAGTAGCGCCATGCCTTCATGAGCAATGAAACTTTCATCCCCCGTGGTCCGCCAGTATTGAATAACCGCCCAGGCGATATCGGCCACCAGATGATGTTCCGCCTGCGCAGAGGCCACTTTTTGCCGCAACCCGGTACGAATGTTAATGGCGGCAAATTCCGGCGTCTCTTCTTCGCCACTACGCGCGCTTTCCCACGGAAACAGAGCGCCCTGCCAGCCGTTGCGTCGCGCTTTCTCCTGCGCGCCAGGCAAGTTGTGCCAGCGATAACGCAGTAAACTTCGGGCAACCGTCGGATCGCTAAACAGATGGAACGGTAGCAAAAATACTTCTGTATCCCAGAAAACGTGGCCTTTGTAGCCTTCGCCGGTTAAACCTTTCGCCGCAATGCTGCTGCGCTCATCGTGGGCAGGCGTCATGATGCGCAGGTGATAAAGCGCATAATCTAACGCTTGCTGATCGTGCGCATCGCCGCCGTTTACCGTGATACGACGTTTCTGCCACCATTGACGCCAGTTTTCTGTTGATGCTGCAAGAAGTTGGTCGTAACTCTGCTGCGCGCACATTTCAAGCTGACGAAGCGACGCACTGCCCCATTCGTCTAAAGCGGCTTGTCTGTCGTCCCCCCCCTCGCTCCCCAAGGCATTGACACCCGTTTTTGCAGCGTCAGCGTCTCACCTGCGTGAAGCTGCGCGCAGGTATGTTGCAGTAAACGGCGCTCTTTGGCGGTATAGCATTGCTGCACATCACCGCTCACCTTACAGCAACAGCTGATGGCCACATCACTGCGCCCATCCTGGGTGGTGTAGATCCCCTGCATCAGATGCTGACCAAATACCCGCACCTGGGTTTCGTCGAGATGTTGGCGACCGTGGTTGGTTTGCGTGGCGTCAATGCCTGTTGAAATCAGCACTAACGCGTCGGCGTCCAGTGGCGTAATAGTGATTTCCAGCGCAATGAGCGGCAGTTGGTCTGCCGAAACAAAGCGACGGCTGGTGATGGTGTAACCTGCGCCGTTGCTGGTACGCCAGACAACGTTGCGGCGTAATTCGCCACTGGCAAAGTTAAGCTCACGCTGCCATGCTTCGCGGGATAACGAGAAAATCTCACCATTTATGGCAATCTCCATCCCCACGACATCAGGCAGGTTCACCAGTTCGTTGATTTCACCTTTACCCGCCCGATGATAAAGCCCTGCCAGATACATCCCACGGGTCTGGCGCGTGTAATCTTCTTCATGGCTGGCGCGAAGCCCAAGATAGCCGTTCCCCTGCGCCATCAGCGAAGCATACTTGTTCAGGGTATGCTGGCTGAAATGGGGTTCCGTTAACGTTACTGGCCTGATCATAATTCCACACGCGTCCCTGTTTCTGCGGATTGATAAAGCGTCGCCACCAGTTGCTGGATGATGTATCCCTGCTCGGCGTCGGCTATCATCACGGGCTTACCTTGTACGTGGTTGATAAAGGCTTCCATACTGCGCAGATGACGGTTGTCGTCTGCCATTTCCCGTTGCATCAGCGTCATTAATTCACCGTTGTTATCGGTGTAGATATGTGCCGGAAACAGCGTCGCCCCGGCTTTATCACCACAAAAGCTGACGTTCATAATCGACTGTTCGCGGATGTTGAGTGCAAATGACGTTTCCAGCCACAGAATGCCGCCGGTATGAAATTCAATGGTGCCAAACAGCGAATCTTCGACGCTGTAGGTTGCCGGGTCCCACTCGCCAAATTGACCGCAGCTCTTTTGCGTGCCGATCTTTTGAAAGCTATGCGCAGTCACGCTTTTCACCGCTGGAAAACCCAGCACATACATCGCCGCATCCAGCATATGAATGCCGATGTCGATCAGCGGGCCTCCGCCCTGCAATTCTTTATTAGTAAAGACACCCCAGCCGGGAACACCGCAACGACGCAGGGCGCGGGCGGTGGTAACGTAAATCTCTCCCAAAACGCCGTTGGTCACCTGTTCACGCAGCTGTTGCGTATCGAGTGCAAAACGATGGTGAAAGTCGTAGGCCAGCACCTTGCCCTGTTTGCGCGCGGTATCGCACATTTCCCGCGCCTGTTCTGGCGTCATGGCGGGCGGTTTTTCGCACATCACATGGCAGCCCGCTTCCAGCGCCATCAGGGTATGTTCGTAATGAAAACGGTTAGGTGAGCAGACGCT